>ERZ1023694.18-NODE-18-length-94745-cov-135.217742_pt1 | contig 94745 bp, 74 predicted proteins | sample MGYA00380348_ERZ1023694 | MGnify/ENA primary metagenome ERZ1023694 (study PRJEB33179, sample SAMN07449026) | human gut metagenome | biome: Human-gut; feature: Human associated habitat; material: Faeces | host: Homo sapiens | place: India:Kasaragod | collected... | reverse complement strand
GAGGAGATAAAGCTGCTGAAAGCGGAGATGTAGATTACGAATATCTCCATATAATTAAGGGTCTATACGCCACCTGTGTTCATCGTGGCATATAGACCCTTGCTGTTTATGGGCGCAAACCTGTCGCCCTGTAAGGGCAAAAGCTTTCAAATGTCAGAACGAATGTCTCTTTCAGATGCTGGCTCCATCCAAGAGTTTCCGGTATTTAGCTACAGCATCCGAAATCTCGCTTATTTTGATAAATTCATCGGCTGAATGGGAGCGGGAGGACTCGCCCGGACCCAGTTTGAACGAAGGGAAGTGCATCAGAGCCTGGTCGCTGAGGGTAGGACTGCCGAATGGCTTCATGCCCATGGCTACACATTTCCTGATAAGAGGATGCGCCGGGTCGATGCGGGATGACTTCAGACGGAAACTGTGCGCCTTCACCTCGCTCTTCAGGTGCTGGCAGATAAACTTGTAAACCTCCTCGTTGTCATAGAACTCGTTGGTGCGGATATCCACAAGCATCGTACACTTATCCGGAATCACATTGTGCTGGGTTCCGGCATTCACTACGGTAAGCGTCATCTTGGTAGGTCCCAGGAACTCGCTTACCTTCTCAAACTTATAGTCACGAATCCATCGCATATCATCCAATGCCTCGTAGATAGCGTTTACTCCCTCGTTGCGGGCAGCATGACCGCTCTTTCCGTGAGCAATCACATCCAGCACCATCAGTCCCTTTTCGGCAACAGCCGGGTTCATGCCGGTAGGTTCACCTACGATGGCAAGGTCGATATGCGGAAGCAAAGGCAGGGCACGGGTAATGCCATCCTTTCCCGACACCTCTTCTTCGGCGGATGCCAGATAGATAAGATTATACTGCTGAGGCTTTGCGGTCAGCATTCTGAATATCTGGAGGAGCGAACAGAGTCCACCGCCGCAATCGTTGCTGCCCAAGCCGTAAAGTACACCCTCTTCTACATCCGGTGAAAACGGGTTGCGTGTCCATGAAGCCACAGGCTTCACGGTATCGATGTGAGCGTTGAGCAGCAGGGTAGGTCGGCTCTCATCGTAATGAGGGTCGATAATCCAGATGTTGTTCGCCACACGATGAGGTTCGAAACCATATTTGCGGATGGTCTGCTCCATTATGTCGGCAGCATCCTTCTCGTTTCTGCTTACAGATGGGGTGGCGATGAGCTTTTTCAGCAAATCCACGGCATCGCTTACATATTCTTCTTGTGTCATCATAATCTCCCTATTCTTTGTTTTTTTCTGCAAAGATACGAAAAAAAGAGCAGATAAAGTGGAAAAAATATCTTTTTATTTTGTGTTCTTGACAAATTCTATTATCTTTGCATCAGAATATAAATATAAGCTTATGCAGATTAATAGTCATCTTTCGGTACTGGTACATGATCTCGCCAAGAAATGGGGAGAGAAAACTGCTTTAACTTTCAGAAAGTTTGGCAGCGACCAGTGGCAATCGATTTCATTCAACCTCTTTTCCTTAAGAGTGAAACAAGTGAGCAATGCCCTCCTGAATCTTGGGGCTAAACCTCTTGACAAAATCGCAGTCTTCTCGCAGAACTGTGTGCATTATCTGTACACCGACTTCGGTGCGTACGGTATCAGAGTTACCTCTGTGCCTTTCTATGCCAACAGCAGCGAGCAGCAAATTCAATATATGATTAATGATGCGCAGATTCGCTTCCTCTTTGTTGGCGAACAGGAGCAGTATGACAAGGCTCACCGTATCTTTGCCCTCTGTCCATCTCTGGAACGTATCATCATCTTCGATTCAAGCGTGCGCATCAGTACCCACGACCCTGCAGCCCTCTATTTCAAGGACTTCCTGAAGCTGGGTGAGAATCTTCCTCGTCAGACAGAAGTGGAGGAACTCTACAAGCAGGCTAGTATGGATGACTTGGCTAATATCCTCTATACCAGTGGAACAACGGGAGATAGCAAGGGCGTGATGCTGACCTATAGCCAGTATTATGCTGCTTTGAAGGCAAACGACGAGTGCATTCCTGTTACCGAAAAGGACCGTGTCATTGACTTCCTTCCATTCACCCATATCTTTGAGCGTGGATGGGCATATCTCTGCTTGAGCGAAGGTGCCGAACTCACCATCAATACTTATCCTCATGAAATTCAGGAGAGTATGAGAGAGATGCATCCTACCTGTATGTGTAGTGTGCCACGTTTCTGGGAGAAGGTTTATATCGCCGTAAAGGCTAAGATGGATGATGCCGGTCCTATCCAGAAGAAACTCTTCTACCATGCTTTGGCGGTAGGAAAGAAGCGGAATATAGAATATCTGGCAAACTGCAAGCGCCCTCCTCTGACATTGGAGTTGGAATATCAGATTATCAACAAGACCGTTTTGAGCATGGTTCGCAAGCAGTTGGGCTTGGAAAAACCGAATATCTTCCCTACAGCGGGTGCTTATGTAAGTCCGGAAGTAGAGGAGTTTGTACATGCCATCGGTATCAATATGGTGGTGGGTTACGGTTTGACCGAGAGTCTTGCCACCGTATCCTGCGATCATTCTGACAAGAAACGCAGTCTGGGTTCGGTGGGTCGCCCTATCTCCAGCATTCAGGTAAAGATAGGTGAGGATAATGAGGTGCTCCTCAAGGGTCCTACCATCACTCCGGGATATTATCATCGTGATACCACCAATGCGAAGGCATTCGACAAGGATGGATTCTTCCATACCGGTGATGCCGGCTATATGAAGGATGGCGAGCTTTATCTCACCGAGCGTATCAAGGACCTGTTCAAGACATCGAATGGTAAGTATATCGCTCCGCAGCAGGTAGAATCGTTGCTCCTGGTAGATAAGTTTATCGATCAGGTGGCTGTTATTGCCGACCAGCGCAAGTTCGTATCAGCCCTCGTCGTTCCAGAGTTCCGTCTCGTGGAGGACTGGGCACGTGAGCATCATATCGCCTTCACCTGCCGTGAAGATTTGTGTGCTAACGAGAAGGTGCAGAAGATGCTGATGGACCGTATCCAGATTCTCCAGCAAAATCTGGCTTATTATGAGCAGATTAAGCGCATTACCCTTCTGGCTCACCACTTCTCTATGGAGTCGGGTGAGTTGACCAATACCTTGAAGATTCGCCGCCCTATCATCAACAAGAACTACAAGGCGGAGATTGACAAGATGTATGAGGAGTAATCTAAAGTTTAAAGTTAAAAGTTAATAGTTAATGATTACAGCTGACCAATTGAAGGATGTGATGGACAGAGCTGACGCTCTGCATCGCTATCTCAATATAGACCAGAAGAAAGTAGAATTCGAAGAGGAGCAGCTCCGCACTCAGGCTCCAGACTTCTGGGAAGACCCGAAGTATGCACAGGAGCAGATGAAGAAGGTGAAAGGTATCCAGAAATGGCTCGACGGTTATAAGACCGTACGTCTTTATGCCGATGAACTGCAGCTTGCCTTCGATTTCTATAAAGACGAAATGGTAACCGAGGAAGAGGTGGATGCCGATTATGCCAAGGCGATAAAAGCCATCGAAGACCTGGAGTTGAAGAACATGCTTCGCCAGAAGGAAGATCCGATGGACTGCGTGCTCAAGATTAATTCCGGTGCCGGTGGTACAGAAAGCCAGGACTGGGCACAGATGCTGATGCGTATGTATATGCGCTGGGCTGAGGCTCATGGCTACAAGGTTACTATCACCGATATGCAGGAAGGCGATGAGGCTGGTATCAAGAGCGTCACCATGACCATAGAGGGCGGCGAGTACGCTTATGGTTATCTGAAGAGCGAGAATGGTGTGCACCGACTGGTGCGTGTTTCTCCTTTCAATGCCCAGGGCAAGCGAATGACCAGTTTCGCCAGTGTCTTCGTAACTCCGCTGGTAGATGATACCATCGAGGTATATGTTGACCCAGCCAAGCTCTCCTGGGATACCTTCCGTTCGAGTGGTGCCGGTGGTCAGAATGTGAATAAGGTTGAATCCGGTGTCCGTCTGCGTTATTGGTATACTGACCCTGATACCGGCGAGGAAGAAGAAATCCTCATCGAGAACACCGAGACCCGTGACCAGCCAAAGAACCGTGCCAAAGCCCTGTTGCTCTTGAAGAGCCAACTCTACGACCGCGCCATGAAGAAGCGTCTGGAGGCTAAGGCTAAGATTGAGGCAGGTAAAAAGAAGATAGAGTGGGGAAGCCAGATTAGAAGTTATGTCTTCGACGACCGTCGTGTGAAAGACCACCGTACCAACTATCAGACATCGGATGTAGATGGCGTGATGGACGGCAAGATAGATGATTTCATCAAGGCATACCTGATGGAGTTCCCTACGAATGATGACGAACAACAATAATAATCTAAAAAATATACGACTATGAGTGGAAATAAAGACTTAAGAAGAGCCAAACATGAGGCTTATCAGAAGAAACAGGCTGCAAAAGGCGAGAAAGTAATCAAGTGGATATTCGGTGGCTTGATAGTCCTCGGTATTCTTTTTGCCATCTATGCAGCATCATTAGCATAAAACTATGAGTGGATTAGAGATAGAAAGAAAATTCCTCGTTAAGAAGGGCGACGCTTACAAAAGTGCCGCCTTTTCTTCTAGTCATATCCAGCAGGGATATATTCCTGCCGAGGGGGCTACGGTGCGGGTTCGCACACGGGATGAGAAGGCTTACCTTACCATTAAGGGCAAGTCGGTAAATGGCGGCATGACCCGCTATGAGTTTGAAAAGGAGATAACGATGGACGAGGCGCAGCATCTTCTGCAACTTTCTCAGGGTGGCGTCATCGATAAGCGTCGCTATCTGGTGAAAAGTGGCAGTCATACCTTCGAGGTAGATGAGTTCTATGGCGATAACGAAGGTCTGGTCATGGCAGAGGTGGAGTTGGCTAGCGAGACCGAAGCCTATGAGAAACCTGATTTCATCGGTATGGAGGTAACAGGTGACAAGCGGTTCTACAATTCGCATCTCTTGGGCAATCCTTTCTCGAAGTGGCGTGATACCTTGCCGGCTGAATATCGTTAGAAAATGTATCGAAAAGGTCATTTCTTCGTCCTAAAACGGATTAAATTGCATAAATATTACTAAAATTGCATTTTTGCTTTCAAATAATTCATATATTTCAGAATTATTTTATAATTTTGCACGAAGAAAAATTAAAAAATAAGAAATTAGTAATAGAAAGATAGAAATGACTGATTCAAATAGAGGAAGTTTTGGTAGCAAGATTGGATTGATTCTTGCTACAGCAGGTGGCGCCGTAGGTTTGGGTAACGTATGGCGCTTCCCTTATATGGCTGGTCAGGAAGGTGGCGCAGCCTTTATTCTGGTATACATCGGAAGTGTGCTCCTGTTGGGCATTCCATGTATGATTTCTGAGTTTATCATTGGCCGTCATGGTGCCTCTAATACCGCACGCGCCTATACCAAACTCTCTAATGGTACTGCTTGGAAGTGGGTAGGCTATCTTGAGGTGCTTACCGGTTTCCTGATTACGGGCTATTATGCGGTGGTTTCGGGCTGGTGTCTGCAGTATGTCTATGCCAGCATCATGGGCGAACTGCATGGTGACCCAACCTTTGTGGCGAATTACTTCAAGGAGTTTTCTTCTGATCCTGTGCGTCCGGTTATGTGGACGGTAGCGATATTCCTGATTTGTCATTTCGTGATTATTCATGGTGTGCGCGGCGGTATAGAGAGGGCTTCTAAGGTGATGATGCCTCTCCTGTTCATCCTGCTTTTGATCATTGTGGTAGCAGCTTGTCTGTTGCCGGATGCAGGTAAGGGCGTGGAGTTCCTGTTGAAGCCTGATTTCGGAAAGGTAGACAGAAACGTGTTCCTGAATGCCTTGGGTCAGTCGTTCTATTCTATGAGTATCGGTATGGGCTGTATCTGTACCTATGCCTCTTACTTCAGCCGTCAGACCAATCTCTTTAAGAGTGCTTTGCAGATTTCCATCATCGATTTGCTGGTAGCAGTACTGGCTGGTCTGATGATATTCCCTGCAGCCTTCTCTGTAGGAGTATCACCGGATAGTGGTCCTTCGCTCATCTTTATCACTTTGCCGAATGTCTTTAATCAGGCGTTTGCATCGTTACCTGTACTGGGTTGGATTATCTCGCTGCTCTTCTACGTGTTGCTGTCGGTAGCAGCCTTGACCTCGCTGATGTCACTTCATGAGGTGAATACCTCTTTCTTCTACGAGGAGTTGAAGATAGACCGCAAGAAGGGTGCTACCATCGTTACGGTTTCCTGTGCCATCATCGGAGCCTTCTGTTCGCTCTCTTTGGGTGCAACAGATAAGCTTTCGTTCTTCGGAAAGGCGCTGTTCGATTGGTTCGACTTCGTTACGGGTCAGATATTCCTTCCTCTGGCAGGATTCCTTACCTGCCTGTTCCTGGGTTGGTATGTACCTAAGCAGATCGTACAGGATGAGTTTACTAACTGGGGAACCTTGAAGGGCCGTCTCTTCGGTATTTATCTCTTCCTGATTAAGTTCGTTTGTCCTGTCCTCATCTTCCTGGTATTCCTGAACCAGTTTGGTGTCTTCGGATAAAGTATTTGTAATCGGATATAACTATATATAATAAGGTGTAGCATCTCCCGTTTCGTCGGAAAACAACAAACACTACACATTAAAGATTTAGATAATGGAAACAAGAGGAAATTTTGGTAGTAAGTTGGGCGTTATTCTTGCCACAGCCGGCTCGGCAGTCGGTTTGGGTAATGTGTGGCGTTTCCCTTATATGGCAGGTCAGAATGGTGGCGCCGCCTTCATTCTCATCTATTTGGTATGTATCATCCTACTCGGATTGCCTGGCATGATGAGTGAATTCATCATCGGCCGTCATTCTGCATCCAATGCAGCCCGTGCTTATACCAATCTGGGTAAGCATAAGGCTTGGGGTGCTTTGGGCTTGATGGGTATCATCACCTCTATGATTATCCTGGGTTTCTATGCCGTAGTGGCTGGCTGGTGCCTGCAGTATCTCTATGCCAGTATCATGGGCGGTGTTCATGGCGATGCAGAGTATGTGAAGACCTATTTCCAGACCTTTTCAGCCGATCCTATCCGTCCTACCTTATGGGCAGTAGGTTTTATCCTGCTTACCCACATGGTGGTAGTACGCGGTGTGCGCAATGGTATAGAGAAAGCATCCAAGATACTGATGCCTATGCTCTTCTTCCTGTTGATTGTGATTGTGATAGCTTCCTGCTCTCTGCCGGGAGCGATGAAGGGAGTGGAGTTCCTGCTGAAGCCGGATTTCTCTAAGGTAGATGAAAACGTGTTGCTCGAAGCGCTGGGACAGGCGTTCTTCTCTTTGAGCATGGGTACGGCTTGTCTGTGTACTTATGCCTCTTACTTCAACAGACAGACCAATCTCTTGAAGTCGGCTACTCAGATTGTGACCATTGATACGGTAATCGCCGTATTGGCAGGTTTGATGATCTTCCCTGCAGCTTTCTCGGTAGGTGTGCAGCCAGACAGCGGTCCTTCGCTCATCTTCATTACCTTGCCAAACGTATTCCAGGAGGCTTTCGGTAACATGCCGGTTGTCGGTTATGTGATTTCGGTGTTGTTCTATGCTTTGCTTGTATTGGCAGCCCTGACTTCTACCATCTCGATGCACGAGATAGGTACCGCCTTTATTTATGAGGAGGGTAAGATAAGCCGTGCCAAGGGAGCCTGGTTCGAGACCGTCGTTTGCTGCATCATAGCTGTATTCTGTTCGCTCTCTCAGGGTGCCGTACCTGATTTGGGCTTCTTCGGCAAGGATTTCTTGAGCAATTGTGACAACTTTACTGCCCAGCTGCTCATGCCGTTGGGGTCGTTCATCACCTGTCTGTTCCTGGGATGGTATGTGCCAAAGAAGATTGTGCGTGATGAGTTTACCAACTGGGGAACCTTGAAGGGAACTCTCTTCCCTGTTTTCCTGTTCACCATCCGTTTTATCTGTCCAATCTGTATTTTCCTTATCTTCCTGCATCAGTTTGGTGTCATTTAGCAAAACCGGCAAACTTACAGACAGGCTATCTTGCCCCTAGTAGGCAAGATACGGCTTGATTCTTTCTATTTCGGCAGGTGGAAAGTCTTTGAGGAGACGCAGCTCTTCAGCACTTTTCAGCGGACCATGGGTTCTGCGGTAGTTTACGATTTCCTTTGCCTGGTAAAAGTTCAGGTAAGGATGTTTGCGCAATTCGGTTAAACTGAGCTGGTTGACATTCATTTTTCTGATATGTTTTGCATCAATATTCATATAGTGGAGGGCTGTCTCGGGCACGCCTTCCACTTCTTGTATCTGGCTCATGGAAACAAAACCGCCTAACCGCTCTCTGTAACGGATGATGCTTCTGGCATAGTAAGAGCCTATGCCGGGAATTTTCTGCAGTTCGGTCGTATCAGCAGAATTGATGTTGATATACTGACCTTCTTTCAGTTTTCGTGGATAACTGTATTGGATAGTGTCTTTCTTCCTTTCTTCTCTAGTTCTTATAGCCGTCTCTTGATAGCCGTAGTTGTATCTTTCTCTTGGGTAAAAGTTGGCAGCCGGCTGGTAGTCTTTACCAATTCTGATAAAGGGCAGCAGTTTTTCGAATTGCTTCTTGGTTAGTCCGTAAACCCGTGCAAAGTCTCTAGGTGTCCTGAAGATGCCTCCTTTATTTCGATATTTGATGATGCTTCTGGCTTGCCATGATTCCAGTCCCAGCCGTTGGAAATCAGATTGGCTTGCCGTATTGGGGTCAAAGGCGAATACTTCGCTCGACTGAAGTCCGTCTTCATAATAGCCTGGATGTTGCCGCGTGGCATGCCTGATGATACTATCGTTATGGGCTTGTTGTTTTTCTGATGGCATGGTTTCTTTAGAACCTACAATGAAAATCATTGTGGTACTGACAACGAGCAGGGTCAGGATTATGAGTAATGCTCGCCGTTCATGGTAATTGATATAAAAAAAATCCTTTATAAACTTCATAGGCTTACGGATTTTTAAGTTCTTGTGATACCGAAATTGTACCGACCATTTTGGCCACGACCAAGGCAAATCCCCTGTGTATAGGCACATTAGACGGCTTTTGGTCGGGATTACTGGACTCGAACCAGCGACCTCATCGTCCCGAACGACGTGCGCTACCAACTGCGCTAAATCCCGATTTCTGCTGCAAAGGTACATTAAATAATGGATAACACCAACAAAAATAGACTTTTTTATCTTTTTTTGAAAGAAATTTCCCGAAAAATTTGCAGGAACCAGAAAAAAGTATTACCTTTGCACACGCAAATGATAAATCGCGATTTGTGAAAGTTGGTGCCATAGCTCAGTTGGTAGAGCAAAGGACTGAAAATCCTTGTGTCCCCGGTTCGATTCCTGGTGGTACCACTTCTTTATGAGACTGAATCTTCGTAACAGGATTCAGTCTTTTTTTATGCCCTTTTTTATAATACTCCATTTTACACTTGTGCAAACGTTTGCGTATGAAAAATGCGCCAGGATGTTTTATAATAGCTATTTTTTCACTACTTTTGCATTGTAAAATTCAAAAACAAACTAATCTAACAAACATTCGTTAAAATGAAAAAAGCTTATTTATTATTGTTGGCTGGAATGTTGTCTACGGCAGTATTTGCCGGCAGCAAACAGACGATAAAGATTGATGGTCAGGTCATAGAAAAGACTGTCTCAGAGATTACCTTTGATGGAGACAATGTTGTTCTTCTGTATTCAGATAATACATCTGATCAGGCAGACATGTCGCTCGTAACCCTTTCTTTCACTTATCAAACTACCGGCATCAGCCAGATAGAAGATATTAAGAAAGCATTGCAAGGAAAGGTTTATAACCTTCTGGGCCAGTGTGTAGGTTCTTCCCTCCAGGGTTTGTCTAAGGGTGTTTATATTATTAATGGTAAGAAAGTAATTATCAAGTAAAACAGGAGGAACGCAAAATGAAGAAAAACGTATTTACTTTGGCACTCCTCCTGATGAGTTTGAGTGCAGCTTTGGCACAGACATGGACATTTAAGATTACCCATGCCGTGGCTCGTAACAGCAAGGTTAACCAGATGTATGTTACCACCAAGTCGGGTGATGTGAAGTATTATAATACTGCAGACTTGACAAGTGTGAAGTTCGAAGGTGACAAGGCAATCATAGCACCTAAATCAGGTTCAGAGAATGATGAGTATGATGCTTCTGTTCAGAAAATCAGTTTCGTTAAGAAAGTAGATCAGGGCGGAAGTGGTGATATTGACAATCCTGCAGGTGTGATTCAGATTTCTGAGGCAAAGGGCTGGCAGGAGTCTGCTTACCTGAAGTGGGCTCCATTCGAGGGTGCTTCTTCTTATAATGTATATGTAGGTGACAAGAAGATTGATGCTCAGCTGGTTCGTCAGTATGCTTCTTACTATCGTGCCGATGTCCTCGGTTTGAAGGCTGGTACTTATTCTGTAAAGGTTGTTCCTGTAAATGCTGACGGTAAAGAGATTGCTGGTGCAAATACAGTTTCTAATTTGGTAGTAAAGAACTACAACCGTGAGGGCTTTGCTCATTTCAAGTATGATGGTGTAGGTGCTTATAATAATGATGGTACTTTGAAGGCTGGTGCTAAGGTTCTGTATATTACAGCCAAGACAGCTAAGACCGTTTCTACAACAGTTAATACTGGTAAGCTTGAGACGATTACAGGTCTTCAGTCTATTATTGATGCTTATTCTAAGGGCAAGGATACTACTCCTATCGCCTTCCGTATCATCGGTAAGGTAAATCTTTCTGATTTGGATCACATTTCAAGTTCTGCAGAAGGTTTGCAGGTTAAGGGTAAGGGTGCTCACTCTGTAATGAACATGACTTTCGAAGGAGTCGGTGATGATGCTACTGTATATGGATTTGGTTTCTTGCTTCGTAATACCAAGAGTGTAGAGTTCCGTAACTTTGCTATCATGCGTTGCCTGGATGATGCCATGTCTCTTGATACCAATAACTCCCATGTCTGGATTCACAACATGGATCTCTTCTATGGTAAAAAGGGTAGTGCTGCCGACCAGGCTAAGGGTGACGGTACTGTAGACATCAAGGGCGATTCTAAGTATGTTACTGTAGCTTACAACCGCTTCTGGGATAATGGTAAGGCTTCTATGTGTGGTATGAAGAGTGAAACTGGTGAAAACTGGATTACTTATCATCACAACTGGTTCGACCATTCAGACTCTCGTATGGCTCGCGTTCGTACCATGAGTGTTCACATGTACAACAACTACTATCAGCACAATGATGTTTATGGTATTGGTGCAACCAGTGGTTCAAGTATATTCATGGAGTCTAACTACTTTGATGCTGTTAAGCGTCCTATCATGAGCTCTCTGCAGGGTACTGATGCCAAGGGTGATGGTACTTTCTCTAGTGAGAAAGGTGGTTTGATTAAGGCATACGGCAATGTATTTACCAACAAGCCAGATAACTTCAGCTATATCCCATACGCAGAAAACAATACAAGCTTTGATGCCTACGAGGTTTCTGATCCAAGTGAGCAGGTTCCTGCAAGCGTAAAGACTTTGGTTGGTGGTACTTCTTACAACAACTTCGATACGGACCCAAGCCTCATGTATGCATACGCTGCAGATAAGGCAGAAGATGTTCCTTCTATCGTAGAAGGCTTCTATGGTGCAGGTCGTTTGAATCATGGTGACATTGATTTCGTTATTCCTGATGAAACAGTCGTAACAAACGGTCACCAGCAGCCATTGCCTGCTTTGGCAAGTATTCTTGACGCTTATACTTCTGGTGTTGTTAAGGTATTCGGTGAGAGCAATGCTGCTGGCGAAGGTGGCAGTACTAAACTTGTACCTGTTAAAGACTAAAGGTATAGAACTGATTTAAAGATTCCTGTCTCTTTAATGACAAAACGGACAAAAGCTAGATAAAGATTTGCTTTTGTCCGTTTTTTCTTTATTTTTGTCTTAAATCTATCTGCTGTTTTTTTCTCTTTTCTCTACTTTTGCAACCGAAAACAATTTTAAACGTAATCGCATTTAAACGTAAAACGTAACCTAAAAGTAAAACAATGAAAGCAATCCAGAATTTAGCAAAGAGAAGTTTGCTTCTCGTGGCATTGTTCGTCATCGGATGTCTGCAACTCATGGCGCAGACAAGAACCATCAAAGGTGAGGTGACTGATGCGCAGAATGGTGAGGCTCTGATTGGCGCCACTGTCATGGTGGAAGGCGAAAAGGGCGGTACAGTTACTGATTTTGACGGTAACTTCAGTCTTCAGGTATCTTCTTCAGCCAAGAAGATCAAGGTATCTTATATCGGTTATATTGATAAGATACTTTCTATCTCTGACAATATGAAGGTGAAACTCGAATCTGACAGCAAGGCGCTGGCTGATGTCGTGGTCATCGGATATGGTACGGCAAGAAAGAGTGACCTGACTGGTTCCGTAGCTACCGTGAAATCGAAGGACTTTAATAAAGGTCTCGTTTCTTCTCCAGAACAGTTGATCAACGGTAAGGTTTCGGGTGTACAGATTATGTCCAACAGTGGTTCTGCCTCTGCCGGTAGTACCATCCGTGTGCGTGGTGGTGCATCTCTTAATGCCAGCAACGACCCTCTTATCGTGCTCGATGGTGTGCCATTGGAGCAGGGTGGTATCTCTGGTAACAGCAGCAACTTCCTCAGCATGATCAATCCTTCTGATATCGAGAGCATGACTGTATTGAAGGATGCTTCTTCTACAGCCATCTATGGTTCCCGTGCATCTAACGGTGTCATCATCATTACCACCAAGAAGGGACAGCAGGGGGCTGTAAAGGTGAACTTCAATACCACCAACAGTTTGCAGACCCGTGCGCAGATGGTAGATATGCTGAGCCGTGATGAATTCGTGAATGTCATCAACCAGTTTGGTACAGATAACCAAAAGTCATTGCTCGGTACTGCCAATACCGATTGGAACGATGAGGTTTACCGTACTGCCTTCGGTACAGATAATAACCTCAGCGTGAGCGGCAGCATCGACAAGTGGTTGCCATTCCGCGTGTCTGTAGGCTATTACAACCAGAGCGGTCTGGTTCGCAAGGACAATGTAGAGCGCTGGACAGGTAACGTGGTATTGACTCCTAGTTTCTTCCAGGATCACCTGAAGTTGACCATCAATGCCAAGGGAACCCTCAATAACAACTCATTCAATAATGGTGGTGCCGTTTGGGCAGCAGCCACATTCAACCCAACCATCCCGGTTTATTCCGGTAACGACAAGTATGGTGGCTATAATGAGGCACTCGATGCTGATGGTGTTCCAGTGAATGCCGGTGTAAGAAACCCTCGCGGTCTGGTGGATCTGTATGATTCAAAGAGTAAGGTAAGCCGCTTCATCGGTTCTATGGATGTAGATTACAAGGTTCATTTCCTGCCAGACCTCAAGCTCCATGCTACCGTGGGTGCTGACTATGCCAAGGGCGACGGAACCGTTTATGTTCCTGCCTACGCAGCACAGAGCTACAACAAGGATGAATCTTTGGGCGGTAGCGATTACAAGTATGGTCCTCAGAAGAACGAGAACCGCTTGCTTACCCTCTATGCCAACTATGCAAAGTATTTCGAAGATATCAAGAGTAATGTAGATCTGACAGCCGGTTACGATTACCAGTACTGGAAGAGTACTACACCTCTTTATTATACCAAAAGTGCGGCAGGCACGAACCTGTCAACCGTAAAGGCATCAGATTACCGTCATGTAATGTTGTCATATTACGGACGTATCAACTATTCATTCGATGGAAAGTATCTCCTGACGGCTACCGTTCGTCGAGACGCATCTTCCCGTTTCTCTAAGGATACCCGTTGGGGTACTTTCCCATCTGTTGCTTTGGGCTGGACTTTGACAGAAGAGCCTTGGTTGAAGAACCAGAAGGTACTTTCTAACTTGAAACTCCGTGCCAGCTATGGTGTTACCGGTCAGCAGGAAGGTATCGGCAACTACAACTATCTGCCGGTTTATACCTACAGTGTGACAGGTGCCGAAGCATTCATCAACGGACAGTATATCAATACTTACCGTCCTGAGGCATACGTATCAGACTTGAAGTGGGAGACTACAACCTCCTGGAACTTCGGTCTTGATTTCGGATTCCTGAATGGCCGTATCGGTGGTGCCATCGATTTCTATACCCGTAAGACCAAGGACCTGTTGGCATCAGTACCAACAGCAGCAGGTACCAACTTCTCAAAGACTATCCTTACCAACGTAGGTAATGTAGACAGCAAGGGTATCGAGATTTCTCTGAATGCAACCCCTATCCAGACCAAGGACTGGGAGTGGAATCTGAGCTACAACTTTACCTGGCAGAACATGAAAGTGAAGAACCTTTCATTGACAAAGGGTGGAAGCCAGACCAACGTGAAGGTAGGTCCATCTATCGATGCTTACCAGTTCCAGGTACTCTCCGAGGGATATGAGCCATACATGTTCTATGTATACCATCAGCTCTACGACTCTAAGACAGGCAAGCCAATCGAGGGTGCTTATGCCGATCTCAACAACGATGGCGAAATCAATGAGTCAGATCTCTACCGCTATCATTCTCCAGCCCCTAAGTACATCATGGGCTTGAGCACATCCCTGAGATACAAGCAGCTGACACTCGGTATGAGTTTCCGTGCCAACATCGACAACTATGTATACAACGGCATGGGTATGAGTACAGGTGCTTTCGAGACAGTAAGCTACAACAACTCACAGCTCAACAACCTCAACACCAGTTTCCTGAAGACAGGTTTCAAGACCCGCCAGTATCTCTCAGATTACTATGTAGAGAATGCTTCGTTCCTGAAGCTCGACAACCTAAGCCTGAGTTACAATGTAGGCAAGATCAACAAGTGGGCTTCGCTCACCGTATCTGCAATGGTACAGAATGTATTCACCATCACCGGTTACTCAGGTACAGATCCTGAGGTGCCAAACGGAATGGACAACTTGTTCTATCCACGTCCTCGCACCTATTCAGTAAGCCTCGGACTTCAGTTTTAGTTAATAGTTGACAGTTAATAGTTAATAGATTGAGGCTTTCCTGATCATAAAGCTCAAAGTTCAACGTTCAAAGTAGAAATAACAATGAAACTTAAGAATATATTATATAGTATGATGATGGGAACAGCGGTGCTGACAGGCACAACCAGCTGTGTTTCCGATCTCGACCAATATCCTCATAAAGAGACAACCTCTAAGGATGTTTATACCTCGCTTGCCAATTATGAGGCTGTGCTGGGTAAGATTTATGCTGCCATGGTAACCAGTGGTCAGGGCAAGGGCGGAGATAATAAGGATATGGAATCCGTATTGAACAATGGTAGTGGTTTCGATTACATGCGTATGTTTATCAATATGCAGGAGTGTGGTACCGATGAATTTGCCTCTACCTGGCTGACTGGTGAGCAGACTACGGGGCTTACCTATCTCTCTTGGGATGCCAACGATGCCTGGGTATCAGATATGTATTATCGTATCTACTACAACATAGCCCTCTGCAACGAGTTCCTGCGCAATGCCAACAGTGCCAGTTTCTCAGGTGCTGATGCAGAGAAGATGAAGGAGTATAAGGCAGAAGTCCGCTTCATGCGTGCCTTGTTCTACTTCCATGCTCTCGATCTCTATCGCAACATTCCGATGGTGACAGAGAATGATCCTGTGGGCAGCTTTATCCCTCCACGTTATACTCCTCAGCAGACATTCGATTATATCGAGAGTGAATTGAAGGATTGTGTAGGTGATATGCTTCCAGCATCCACCTGTCCTTACGGTCAGGCTTCTCAGGGCGCTGCCTATACCTTGCTTGCCAAGCTTTATCTGAACAGCGAGGTTTATACCGGTGTGGCTAAGTATGCCGAGTGCAAGGATGCTTGTAAGAAGGTGATGGATATGGGATATTCTCTGGAGTCTGATTACAGCAAGCTCTTCAATGCTGATAACGATAAGCGTACCAATGAGATTATCTTCGCCTTGCCGGTAAGTGCAGAGCATACCGTAAGCTGGGGTTCTTCCACTTACTTGGTTTGCGGACAGTTGAGTATGTCGAATGCCAACCAGAATGTTGCCGACTTCGGTGCTACCAGTGGCTGGAGCGAGTTCCGTCTCCGTCCGGAGTTTGTGGATAAGTTTACCCAGACCGATATTGATGGAGGTGGCGACAAGCGCTGCAAGTTCTTCACCAATGGTCAGAGCAAGGATGTAACCAGCATGACCGATGAAACCACCGGTTATCTCTCAGAGAAATGGAGTAATCTGAAGGATGATGGTACTACAGCATCTAATACTGCCGATGCAGGTGTAGAAACCGACTACCCACTCTTCCGCTTGGCTGATGTCTATCTGATGTATGTCGAGTGCGTGGCCCGTCTTGGTGAGGATTGGGACAACTGGGATGGTGGTTCTGATGCTGAGGCAGCAACCCGCAAGGAAGGTGCTATCTATTATATTAATAAAGTAAGAGAGCGTGCTTATGGTGATGCTGAGCATAATGTTTGGAAAGACAACTTCGCTAGTGATGCCGACTTCCTACAGTTCATTCTCGATGAGCGTGCTCGTGAGCTCTATCATGAGGGCTATCGCCGTACCGACTTGATTCGCTTCGGAGAATTCACGACCAACAAGTATATCTGGCAGTGGAAGGGTGGAACTCACGACGGACAGGCAGTGGATAGCAAGTACAACATCTATCCAATCCCTAACACCGAGCTTACCGCAAATCCAAATCTTCATAACGACAACTATTAAGAATAAGAACAATGAAAAAGATATTTAGAAACCTGATGATGCTTCTCTGCGCACTCATCGCCATGGTGAGCTGCGACGAGAGTGGCGACAAGATATACTTGGATGGCTTTAAGGCATCCGACTTGATGGCATCTACATCCGATGTGCTCCTTTCTGTTGACAACAGCAAGACGCTCGTGCTCTCTTTGGCATGGCAGAATCCTACCTTGCTATCGAGCGATGAGACCAAATCTGCTGGCAATGGCACACTGCTCACTTACCTCCAAGCATCTACTTCCGAGGATTTCGCCACAACCAAGGATTATACTGTGACCAATCTCTCCAAGGCTTTCACGGGTGCTGACCTCAATACCCTTGCCAAGGATTTGGGTATGACGCCTGGGGAAGGTGCTCCTCTCTACTTCCGTATCAAGAGCCAATTGGGAGCCAATCTCGAAGCTGCGTATAGTAATGTGTGCCAGGTGAACGTTACACCTTATATTATACACATGAACTCAATGGCTATTTTAAGTACCGATAAGAGCAAAACTTTGACCACACTCTATTCTCCAGAGGAAAATGGAATCTATACAGGTTATATGAATGCTTCTGCTTGGTTGAACTTCTATGGTAAGGAGAACGATGGTTCTGTTTGGGGTAACTATGCTGCTAATGGTCATGACTTCGAGGCAGACAATAGTGAGAGTGCATGGAACTTCTGGTTCCCTGGAGTGGCTGGTATATACTATACTGTTGTTGATACCAAGGCAAAGGAATGGAAGGCAACTGCCATTACTGCTATGCAGCTGAATGGTGAGGACATGACCTATGATGCTCCTAACTATGCCTGGACCAAGGTGATTACAACCTCTGCTGATAATACACCAATCAGTATTGTTGCTACTGGTGCAGAGTACAGCAAGGCTACAGGTACAGATGATGCTGCAGCTGTGGTGAAGACCATGAACTATACTTTGGCTGATGGCAAGATGACAGATGCTGCAACTGCTGGCAGCGTGAACATCGCCAAGGCAGGTACTTATACCATTACCGTAAAGGTGGGCGAGAACAGCGACCTAACTTACTCTATCGAATCTGGCAACCAGACAGCACCAGAGCCAGAGGCAAGCAATACCCTCTGCATGTTCAGCAAAGACGGTAACACCCTTCTTGCCGTGATGAGCAAGGTGAGCGATGGTGTTTATACCTGCAAATATAAGCCAACTGCTTGGGAAAATTTCTATTTTATTTATGTAGGTGAAAACAAGGATGACAAGCAGACGTGGTATGGTTGCGAGCCTGTGGATGGAAAACTGTTTAACCTCGCTACAGAAAATTCATGGAATCTATGGTTTAAGGATGATGTGACAGGAGAGGAAATGACAGTTACAGTAGATCTCAACACCATGACATGGAAATATGAATAAAAAATCAGCTATCTTTGTAATATCTGATACGTAAAAGCGTTTTTAGGATAATGTAAAGATAGCTATAAACCAAAAGAACAATGAAGAATATTTTAGGAAAAGCCATGTTGCTGGCTACAGCGCTCTTGTTCTCTATTACGGGAACAAGTTGCAGCAGCGACGATTCTCCTGTTCATGAGCAGGAGAAAACATACGATATGAGCGGTTTTGCCAAGGGCGCCGATGTTTCCTGGCTCACAGAGATGGAGAAGGATGGTGTGAAATTCTATAATCAGAATGGCAAGGCTACAGAATGCATGAAGCTCCTCCGCGAAGAGGGAACCAATTCTATCCGTCTGCGTGTCTGGGTAAATCCGGAAGGTGGCTGGTGTGGCAAGGATGATGTCATCGCCAAGGCTTGGCGTGCTCAGCAGCTCGGCTTCCGTCTGATGATTGACTTCCACTATTCTGATACCTGGGCTGACCCGGGCAACCAGAAAGTTCCTGCTGCATGGCAGGGCTATACTGCCGAACAAATGAAACAAGCTGTGGCTGATCATACCAAGGATGTATTGACAGCCCTGAAGGATAAAGGTGTAACCAACGTAGAGTGGGTGCAGGTGGGTAATGAAACCCGCGACGGAATGCTCTTCAACAGCGATGAGGCTGTAACTGGTCAGGTATCTAAGAATGCAGCCAACTTTGCTGCTTATATCAACGCCGGTTATGATGCTGTAAAGGCGGTTTATCCACAAGCTAAAGTCATCGTGCATGTGGATGAGGGTAATAACCTCGGCCGTTATACCTGGCTCTTTGGTGAATTGAAGAAGAAGGGTGGAAAATGGGATGTCATCGGCATGTCACTTTATCCAGAAGATAACAATTGGCAGGATTTAACCACCAATTGTCTGAATAATATTAAGACTTTATCAGAACAGTACAACTGCAATGTCATCATCTCTGAAATCGGTATGTGGTGGGGCTCTGACCAGGCTGCGCCAATGATGAAGAAGATGGTGGATGGCTGTAAGGCAATCTCTACTTGCGAGGGTATCTTCTATTGGGAACCAGAAGTTTACAACAACTGGAAGCCAGCCAACTATACCACTCTGGGTTGGTCTGCATATACCAAGGGAGCGTTCGACAACAGCGGCAAACCAACTGCCGTATTCGATGCATATAAAAATATTAAATAGCAATATGATCAAGAGAAGCATTACTTTCATGACTCTTGCCCTGGCACTCACTACGCTGTGCCAGGCGCAGAGCAGAAAGGTTATCAACCTGCCTTCATGGAACTTCTCCCGTGATGGTAAGGCGTGGCAGCAGGTAGCTGTTCCGCACGATTGGGCTATCTCGGGACCTTTTGATAAGAAATGGGACCTGCAGATGGTGGCCATCGAGCAGAATGGCGAAAAGGAGAAGACCGAGAAGTCGGGACGTTCTGGTGCACTGCCTTGGATTGGTGAGGGTATGTATAAGATGAACTGGACGGCTCCTAAGGGCTATAAACGTGCCGTACTCGTCTTCGACGGTGCCATGAGCCAGCCTGTTGTCAGCGTCAATGGCAAGGAGGCAGGCAAGTGGGCTTACGGCTACAATGCCTTCCGCATCGACATCACACCTTTCATCCAGTTTGGTAAGAGTAATCTCATCGAGGTACATCTTAAGAATGTAGAGGAGAGCAGTCGTTGGTATCCGGGAGGCGGTCTCTACCGTCCGGTTTCCGTAGAACTTTATGGTAACGAGAACTTCTCTACCTGGGATACCTTCGTCCGTACCCTGAAGGCTGATAAGCAGGAGGCTGAAGTAGAAGTAAACGCGCTGTTGGAAGGAAAAACTGGTAAGTCGGGCAAGACCGTCATAGCCCTGCTGGATGAGGCTGGCAAGAAGGTTGCCGAGCAGACCGTCACAGGTGCCAATCCTGAAATCAAGACTACTCTGAAGGTAGCGAATCCTCAGCTCTGGTCTCCGGAATCTCCTTATCTCTATCAGGTAAAACTTACCCGATATGAAGGAAAGAAGGTGGCTGATGTGCAGACCCTGAAGACCGGTATCCGTACCATTGCCGTATCCAAGAATTATGGTTTTCAGCTCAATGGCATCACCCGCAAAATCAAGGGTGTCTGCCTGCATCACGACCTCGGTCCGTTGGGAGCAGCTGAGAACAAGGCAGCCCTTATCCGTCAGATCAAGATGATGAAGCAGATGGGTTGCGATGCCATCCGTACTGCCCACAACATGCCTTCTACCATGCAGATGGAAATCTGCGATTCCCTCGGTATGATGGTCATGGCAGAGAGTTTCGATATGTGGATTTATCCTAAGTGCAAGAACGGCTACGCCAAGTTCTTCAAGGAGTGGAGCGATAAGGATATCACCAATTTGGTAAAGCACCACCGCAACCATCCTAGCATCATCATGTGGAGCATCGGCAACGAGATTCCTGAACAGTGGAGCCAGGAAGGTGTGGAGATTTCGAAGCATCTGCAGGATATCTGTCATCAGTACGACCCTTCCCGCCCTGTTACCCAGGGTATGGATAAGGCAGAAGATGCCCTGAAGAGCGGCTTTGCCCAGACCATGGATGTACCGGGCTTCAACTATCGCGTACATAAATATTATAAGAATATCGAGCAGTTGCCTCAGGGCTTCCTCCTCGGTTCAGAAACCGCCTCTACGGTCAGCTCCCGTGGCGTATACAAGTTCCCGGTAGTGGTAAGTGATAAGGCTACCTATCCTGATGGTCAGTGCTCAAGCTATGATACCGAATACTGTTCCTGGAGCAATCTTCCGGATGATGACTGGAAGATGCAGGATGACTACAGTTGGGTAATCGGTGAGTTTGTATGGACCGGTTACGACTATCTGGGCGAGCCTACTCCATACGATACCTACTGGCCAAGCCGCAGCAGTTACTTCGGTATCTGCGACCTTGCCGGACTTCCAAAGGATAGATATTATATGTATCGTGCCCGCTGGAACGAGCATCAGCATACCACCCATCTTCTTCCTCACTGGAATTGGAAGGGTAGAGAAGGACAGGTTACCCCTGTATATTGCTACACCGATGGTGTGGAAGGCGAGCTTTTCGTGAATGGCAAGAGTCAGGGCAGAGTGCGCAAGGACAAGTCAAGCCGTCTGGACCGCTACCGTTTGCGCTGGAACAATGTGAAGTATGAACCGGGTGAGATTCGCGTGGTTACTTACAACCAGTATGGCGATAAGGTTGGCGAGGACGTGAAGCGTACTGCCGGCGAGCCTGCACAGATGAAGTTCAGTGTAGAAACTCCTGATCATGAGCCTATTGCCTGCATGGTAGAAGGTTGTACCGATGAGCACAATGTGCTTCTGAATGCCGATGGCAACGACCTTGCCTTCATCACCGTGAGTCTGCAGGATAAGGACGGCAATGAATGTCCGCTTGCCGATGACGAACTGACCTTCGAGGTGAGTGGTGCCGGCACTTTCAAGGCTGCCTGCAACGGCGATGCCACATCGCTCGAACCGTTCACCCAGCCTCAGATGAAACTCTTCTCCGGCAAACTCGTTGTCATCGTACAGAGCAGCAAGCAGAAGGGCGACATCATCCTGACGGTAAAAGACAGCAAGCGAAATATCGAAAAGTCGATTACGCTCCAGGCAATATAAGATGATAGACTAATTTAGGCACGGATTACACGGATTCTTTATGAGATGATAATCGCTTTATATAATGGCGCCATAAATCCGCGTAATCCGTGCCTTATTTATACTCTTGGCATGATACTTATGACACACCCTCTTCTTTTTTTATGAATTTCCTCCGATATTTTTTGGCGTTATCATGAATATTGTGTAAATTTGCACGCATGAAAAAGTCAACAAAACCTATAAACCGCATCAGCATGGCAATTGCTATGCTCTTTGTTTCGCTCGCCATCCATGCGCAGCGTTTCGTTAACACCTCCCTTGAAGGTGCTCAGTCCGTTTGTGCCATTACCCAGGACAGTGATGGTATGATATGGCTCGGAACCGACAATGGTCTTTACAGCTATGATGGTTATCATGGCTATCGCCATTTTCAGGAACATACATTCAGCAATACGCGTGTCAATGCGCTCGGTTTCGAGGGCAGAATGCTCTATCTGGCTACTGGCAACGGTATCCTGAAATTCGATACGCAATCTTATCAATATGCCGAAACACCAGCTATGAAGGCTTTTGCCGATGAGGCGAAGCGCAAGCAGCTGAAGGAACTCCGTGTGCTCGATATCAAGGGTGGTAAGACTGACTTCGGTGGCGATGTCTATGCCTTGCTCTCTACTCCGCGAGGCTTGCTCGTAGGTTCGCTCGCAGGTCTGCATCTCGGCAGCAGACTGATTCCGCTCCGTGCCGGAGAACAGCCGCTGGTCAATGCGCTCGCCTATGATGCCAAGCGCCGATGCTACTGGATTGGTACCGAGGGCGCTCTCTATTGTGCCGATCTGCAACTCAGGAATTTCTCACAGATTCCAGCTCTGAACGGCAATTCCATCAAATGTCTTTCTACAGATGCTGCCGGCAATCTCTATATCGGAACCGATAACGGACTCTATCAGATGGCACTCTCCAATGCCATCATCCATTATATCCACGATTCCCGCGATGATGCTTCTATTCCTAACAACATCGTCTGGGCTTGCTTTGTAGATAAATGGCAGAATGTATGGGTGGGTACTGACAATGGACTCTCCCGTCTCACTACCGATACCTATTACCGCTATGTATCGCTCGATAAGATTACGATGTCGGGTGAGGGCAACTGTCTGCATGCCATGCTCCAGACCCGTAACGGCGAATGGTGGATGGGCGGTACCAACGGTCTGATTCATTTCACCCGGAATGCTGAAGGTTATCAGAATGTGGCATGGTACAAGCAGAACAGCTCTGCCTTCCCGCTGAGTCATAACCGTGTACGCAAGATTTATGAAGACCATGACGGCGATGTATGGATCTGTACCGACCATGGCATCAACTTCTATGACCGCAGTTCCCGTCAGATGCGCAACTTCATCGTCTACGATAAGAGTGGCAAGTATTCTACAGCCTGGGCTTACGATATTCTCCAGGACAAGAAGGGCAGGATATGGATGGGTTCTTATCAGGGTGGTGTCTTCGTGATGGATAAGGCGGCTCTTCTGAGCGGCAAGACCATAGCCGACTGGCATTACTCGGACAAGGGAAAGAATGCGCTCTCTGGTCTGCATGTAGGTCAGATGGTGATGGATGGAAAGGGTAGGATTTGGGTTTCTACCTATACCCGTCTCAACTGCATCAATCCGAACAATATGAAGGTGGTGCAGGTAGCTAACTCAGATGTTGTCAACTATCTGATGGCAGACAGCAAGGGCAATATCTGGATGGGTGATAACAGTTTGGTAACCTGTTATTATGCAGCCGGTTCTGTGCTGGGTAACAGTTTTTCTTCCAAGACATGGCAGATTGGTGGCAAGGTAAGTACCATGTGCGATGTGGAAGGCAAGATATGGGTGGTATCGGGCAATGAATGCTGCGTAATCAATCCACAGGGCGGGAGCCAGCGTTTCATGATTCCTGCTGTTGTGCCGCTCAACATCTGTTACAGCAGACAGACTCATGAGGTAATGATGGGCGGCAATGACGGCTATGTGGCAATCAGTTCCGATGTAGCACAGAAGCCTAAGCAGTTTAGCCGCCTGATGCTGGCTGGAATCATCGTAAACGGGCAGGCTTGTGAGGAGCGTGGAGAAATCCTGAAACTGAAGAGTGATGAGAACAACTTCACCCTGCAGCTCACCGACCTTCCTTTTGCTGATCATCCTTCAGCCGTTTATGCTTACAAACTCGAAGGCAGCGACCACGACTGGCATTATCTGAACTCCGGCAATATCGATATCACCTACAATGGTTTGTCTTATGGCGATTATCATCTTACGGTTCATGCCGTGGATGGTGAAGGTAAGATAGCTGCCGAGGTTTATTCGCTCGACATCTCCGTCCTGCCGCCTTGGTATCTCTCCTTCTGGTGCAAGCTCTTCTATATCACGGCACTCATCGTGTTTGTGGCATGGCTGGTAAGCTGGTATTTCCTGCGCAAGGAACTGGCTGATGCCCAGAAGCAGAAGGCTGAGGTGTTGGAGCAGGTACAGATGCGTATGGACTTCTTCAACCGTCTGACGGGAGATTTGAAGGCTGCCGTAGCTCATCGTTCATTTGATGAGGTGACAGCTCTGATGGTCCGCTACCTGAACGTGAAGATACCAGAGGAGCCATCAGCTGTTGCCACTGGGTTATCCGCTTCGCCTGTATCTGAGCCTGAGTCATCATCCTCAGAACCAGTTCCTGCACGCTCTGAATCTTCTGAAGAGGAAAAGAAGACGGTAGATGTCAGCGAGTTGGATGGGGCAGACAAGCGTCTGCTCGAAGAGATCAATGAGGCGATAGAGAAGCACATGATTGATTCTGACTTCAATGTTTCGATGTTGCAGGATGTGATAGGCATAGGTGGCAAACAGCTGTATCGCAAGATGAAGGCGATAACGGGCCGTACGCCTGTAGAGTATATCCGTGAGATGCGTATGAGCCGTGCTGCCGAGCTCCTGAGCCAGGGCAAGTTCAGTGTTTCCGAGGTGATGTATACCGTTGGTTTTTCCAACAGCAGTTATTTCTCCAAATGCTTCTCCAAGGAGTATGGCATGACTCCTACGGAATATATGAAGGTGAAGAGCTAAATAAATGATGTGCTTCCGTTTGCCTATAGATATGGCTGTCTGGGGTTAAGAATATGACAGCATTGGGTTACGGATATAACTCCGTCGGGTTACGGATACGACTCCGTAGGCTAATGGAGACGTATCCTTCGGCTTGTCGAGATATCTGCGTCAGCTGACTGAGCTACTTGAGTCAGCTGATTGAGCTACTTGCGTTAGCAGACAGAACCACTTGTGTTAGCTGACTGAACTATATCTGTATTCAGTTGTATTACATGTGTATATTTTTCTCTAACTTAATGCAACATTTGCCACACTTATACTAAACTATTTGATTATGAGTGAATAACGGGTGGCAATAAGGGGCGTTTTTGTTGTCACCTTATTGCCACCTGTTGTCATGCTGTAAAAAATGCGTCCCGATGTAGCATTTGCTACGTCCCGACGTAGCAAAAGATACGTCCGGACGTAGTACAAGCTACGTCGGGACGTAATTTCAGCTTTATGAAAACGGCTGCATAGAAACAAAAAAAAGTATGTATTGAACTTGTTTTTGCAAACTGTAATCGGGTGTGACAAAAAATCGACAAATAACTAAATTTATGAGCAAATATGCTAAAAAACATAGATATTTCGTATTAATTATTTAAATTTTAAGCGATTATCTTGGGCAAATAAGAAAATATTCGTAATTTTGCACCGATTTAAGTTAAATAGGTATTTCCATAGCGTGCATTTTAGTGAAAGAATGTATAAATGGAGGGGCGAAGTGTTGCCCTGAGTGCTTTCGGCTTTTACCAAACGAGAAAAAAACGAGAAAAAAATGATAATTATTAATTAATAAACTTGAAACAAACAAGGATGAGAAGATTAACTCTTTTACTTGTCTCACTTGTATTGTTGTCTATCCAATCGGTCTTGGCGCAGAGTTTCAGCGTCAAGGGTACAGTCGTGTCTGCTGAAGACAACGAACCGATGATTGGTGTGACCATTATGCAAGAGGGAACATCAAATGGCGTAGTGACCGATATTGACGGTAACTATACCATCGAAATTAAGGGTGCTTCGAAAGCTACGCTTGCCTACTCTTATGTGGGTTGCGTTACGCAGAAGCACGTTGTGAAAGCGCAGACAAATACGCTCAACATCACTCTTGCTTCGGATTCCAAGATGATGGATGAAGTGGTCGTGGTGGCGTATGGCGTGAGAAAGAAGGGAACCATTGCGGGTTCCGTGTCTGCCGTAAAGTCTGAAAAGATAGAAAATGTGCCGGCGGCAAGCTTCGACCAAGCTTTGCAGGGACAGAGTACTGGTTTGCAGGTCATCTCTTCTTCGGGTGAACCTAGCAAGGCGGCTACATTCCAGATCCGTGGTACCAACTCTATCAACTCCGGCAAGTCGCCTCTCTTTATCCTCGACGGCGTGCCAATCTCAAGTTCTGATTTCAATACCTTGAGTCCTAACGACATCGAAAGTATCTCTGTATTGAAAGATGCCTCTTCTACCTCTATCTATGGTGCACGTGCTGCCAATGGTGTGGTTGTCATCACTTCCAAGCGAGGCTTGTCAATGGACAAGGCGAAGATTACGCTCCGTGCACAGTATGGTTTCTCTGAGTTGGCACAGACCAACTGGAAAATGATGAATACCGACGAGCGTATACGGTTTGAGAAAGAAGTAGGTCTGGATACAGGTAAGGATTACAATCTCCTTTCAAGAGTAAACGTAAACTGGCTGGACGAGGTGTTCAATGACCGCGCTCCGCTGCAGAGCTACGAACTCTCTATCAATCGTGCTACCGACCGCTTGAACTACTATGTTTCTGGTGGTTTCTACGATCAGGACGGTATCGCACAGAATTCAACCTTCCGCCGTTACAACATCCGTACCAATGCAGATGTAAAGGCAGGCAAGTGGCTGAAGGTAGGTACCAACACCATGGCTGCCTATGAGGAGGCTCAGCAGGCTGACGATGGTAGCTATACTACCGTTACTCCTATTTCTGCATGTCGATTCATGCTGCCTTACTGGAATCCTTATGCCAAGGATGGCAGTCTGGCTTCACTTGCTGCAGGCAACTGGGCTGGAACCAGCGAGAACCCTATCGTTTACATGGGCTTGAATCCTATCAAGAACAAGAAATATAAGGTACTCTCTACCATGTATGCTGAAATCTATCCGATAGAGAATCTGACTATCCGTACTCAGTTCGGTGCCGATTTCACCCATTCTACAGCGTTCCTCCAGTCGTTCCCAAGTCTCTCTTCAAATAACGGACAGGGTACTGCGGCACGCCAGAGCAGCGATGCCATCAACCTGACAGAGACTACTACGGCTAACTACCGTTTTACTCTGAACGATATCCATTCGTTCAACGTGATGCTGGGTCAGGAGGCTGTCAATTTCCACTCAGAGGGTTTCCAGGTATATTCCAAGGGTCAGACCAGCGATCTCCTGACCAATGTATCATCAGGTACACGTGCCAGCCGCTGGGCAGATTCATCTTCAGATTACTCTTACCTGTCATTCTTCATGCGTGGCGAGTATAACTATAAGGAGCTCTACTATGCCGACTTCTCTCTGCGTACCGATGCTTCTTCACGTTTCGGTAAGGATCATCGCTGGGGTACATTCTGGTCGCTCGGTTTCATGTACAACGTGAAGTCTACCGACTGGCTGAAGGATATGAAGTGGCTCAGCACAGCCCAGATTGCTGTAAGTACAGGTACATCAGGTAACTCTGAGATTCCTAACTATTATCACCTGGCTTTGGTTTCTGGTGGTGCCAACTACGATGATACTGCCGGTTTCTATCCATCACAGAGTGGTAACGAGGAATTGGGTTGGGAGTCAACATGGGCAAACAACTTCGCCCTCCGCTTGGGCTTCCTCGATAGAATCAACTTCAGTTTCGAGGCTTACTACAAGCGTACCTCTAATATGCTGATGCGCGTTCCTGAGTCTTACACCGTAACCGGCGAGGGCTATCGCTGGAAGAACGTAGGTGTGATGGCTAACAAGGGTATCGAGCTGAGTGCTGACGGTGATGTAATCCGCACACGCGACTTCACCTGGAATGTAAGTGCCAACGTATCTTACAACCAGAACCGATTGAAGGAACTTTATAACGGTGTAACCGAGTATGTAAACTCAACCACCGGTTTGAAGTATGTGGTAGGTCACTCAGTAAGCGAGTTCTTCCTGAACCGTTATGCCGGTGTGAATCCAGCGAATGGTGAGCAGCTCTGGTATGACAAGAACGGCAACGTAACCAACGAGTTCCGTGAGAGCGACAAGGTGATGACGGGCAAGACCTATGATGCACCTTGGATGGGCGGTTTCGGTACAAGCTTCCGTTGGAAAGGCTTGCAGCTTTCTGCCCAGTTCAGCTGGATCGGTACACGCTACGTGATCAACAACGACCGTTTCTTCGAGGAGAGCGGTGTAACCTTCGGTACTGCTTACAACCAGTCAAACCGTCTGTTGTACGACCGTTGGAAACAGCCTGGCGATATTACCGACATCCCACGTTGGGGCGAGGTAACCCAGCTCGACGACCGCTTCTTGGAGAATGCATCGTTCCTCCGTCTGAAGAATCTCAGTCTGTCCTATTCTTTGCCACAGAGTCTGTTGCGTAAGACCAACTTCTTCTCTATGGTCAGAATCTATGGTCAGGCACAGAACCTCTTCACCGTAACCGGTTTCAACGGTCTGGATCCTGAGGTTTCATCCAATATTTACCAGGCACAGTATCCGGCATCACGCCAGTTTACTCTGGGTGTTGAATTGCAATTCTAACCAAGAAAGGAGAAAAAAATGAATATCAAAAATATAAAGACATACATCCTGTCGGGAATCCTAGCCCTCTCGATGTCTTCCTGTCTTGATAAGTATCCTGAGGATTCTGTCCGCATGGACCAGGCTATCAACACGGTGGGCGACATGGACAAGCTGGTGTACGGTATCTACGACAGTTTCAAGAGCAGTGCCCTCTATTCGGGCAATCTGACAATCCTGCCAGATTTGCAGGCAGACTTCGTGTACTGCGTGAAGGGCTACTCTAATGCCTATGGCGATATCTACCGTTGGAAAGATATCAAGGCTACCAATACCGACGTCGAGGCGGTATATGCCGACCTTTATGGTGTTATCAACAATGCTAACTTCCTGCTCGATAATGTAGATAAGGTAAAGGCAAACACCAACAGTGATAAGGAGCTCGACAAGTTGGAGCAGTATCAGGGCGAGGCTTACTTCGCACGTGCTCTGGCTTATTCTGAGTTGATCAAGTGCTTCTGCAAGGCTTACGATAGCGATGAGCAGGCAGAGAAGGAACTCGGCGTGGTACTCACAGAGCACTATTACGGCAATGAGCCACAGAAAAGAGCCAGTCTGAAGGAATCATACGATTTCGTATTGAGAGACCTTGACAAGGCTGCCGAATATCTGAAGGTAGACGAAGACTTCACAGGAAGTCTCTACAACGAGATTTACTTCAACGAGTATACCTGTCATGCCTTGCGTGCGCGCGTATCCTTATATATGCACAAGTATGATGATGCCATCAAGTATGCATCTAAGGTAATCGGCAGTAAGTATTATACATTGGAGAAGGCTTCTTCCAACACCTATTCAAACCAGGTGAACGATTATAAGTATATCTGGACCTATGGTGATTCGCGTGAGGCTATCTGGAAGGTAGGCTTTACCGTGAACAGCTATGGCGGTGCACTGGGTACCATCTTCGATAACTTCAACTATGTAAGTTACCGCCCTGACTATGTGCCTGAGACATGGGTCATCAACTCATTCGACAGTAATGACCTCCGTGCTGCAGCCATCTTCACAACCCGTACCACCGGTTATGAGCACGGTTTGCAGTGGCCTTTGCTGAGCAAGTATTTCGGCGATGCAGAATTCCTGAGCAACAATATCCTGCATGTTCACCAGCCAATGGTGTTCCGTCTCTCAGAGCAGTATCTGATACGTGCTGAGGCTTACGCCATGAAGGAGGAATATGGTAAGGCAGGTAAGGACATCTCTACCTTGCGTACAGCCCGCTACTCATCTTATGGTGGTAACACCTCGATGAGCGAGAGCAACGCCATGAAGATAATCGAGGCAGAGCGCGTGAAGGAACTCTATATGGAAGGCTTCCGTCTGAACGACCTCAAGCGCTGGCACAAGGGATTTGAGCGTAAGGCTTCCGACCAGCCTGCTGCCAATTTCGTGCAGAGCAGTCTGAAGGTTGAAAAGGATGACCCTCTCTTTGTCTGGCCAATTCCTCAGCATGAGCTTGAGGCACCAGGTTCTGAGATTCAGCCTAATGAAAGTAACAAATAAAATAAGGAGACGATCATGAAGAAAATAATGATGGGATGTTTGGCAGCCGTAGCTGCACTCATCGCTCTTGTGAGTTGTTCACAGGATTATACCACTTATGCTGGTCCAAGTCATATCATGTTCTCTGATACGCTCTATCAGTATGCTGTACAGGAAAGCAATGAGGTATTCAATGTGCCTGTATCTGCAACCGAAAAAGCTGACTACGACCGCACCTTCGGCGTAGAGGTAGTAGACAAGCAGAGCAATGCCATCGAGGGTAAGCATTATCGCATCCTCAACAACACCGTTACAATCAAGGCGGGCGAGATGGTAGGAAATGTGAAGGTTCAGGGTATCTATGATAACATCGGCAAGACCGACTCGCTCGGCTTCACCCTGAAACTGGTGATTCCGGAGAAGTATAACTGGACAGATCTCTATAAGAACTATGCCCACGTGGTAATGCAGAAGTCTTGTCCTTTCGATATCCACAACTTCTCAGGCTGGTGTATGGTAACATCTACCTTCTACAGCAAGTATCTGAACAACGTAACCAACCGTCTGATCAAGACAGAGGTGGTGGAAGGCGAGGAGAATACCGTTCTGCTGAAGGATGTTTACTATAAGGGCTACAACCTGAAGTTGAAGTTCAGCACCAAGAACATTCTTGAGCCAAAGGTAGAGATGGACGACCAGATAGCTGGTGAAACCGGTGAGGCGTTCGGTACCATCTATGGAGACGGCAAGTTGCGCATCAGCCAGCCTTCTCTCTATACCTCTTATTATAACACCTGCCAGAACTATGTATTGCAGTATGTCACCATGAGTGTTGACAACAAGGATGGTTCAACCTTCGGCAACGTAGGAACCTTCATCACCATGTATGAATGGATCAGCGATGCAGAGGCAGAGAAATTGAAAGAACAAGGATATTAAGCCTTCGGATGGTTTACTAATGCAGATATATTCAGAAAACTGCAGATATATTCAAGTAAAAAAAACAAAAGAACAAAATGAAAAAGTTAATTTCAAGATATTGGCTCGTATTTGTGGCACTGGTATCAGTGTGCATGTTTACTGCTTGTTCAAGCGATGACGACGATGCCGTAACTCCTGTGTTCCCACAGGTACAGACCATTGCGGGTGCAGCCGGTGAAGTAAAGGAGTTTACATTCGATGCGAACGAGAGCTGGAGTCTCTCTTCTAACAAAATCTGGTGTAAGATTGCTCAGAATGATGCAAAGAATGGTTTTGTAATCAATGGTACTGCGGGTAAGCAGACTGTTAAGGTTACTCTTACAGATGATGATGCAAGCAAGGATTTGAGTGTTGCTCAGTTGAACTTGAAGATGGGTGGTCAGGAAGTGACCATCGCAGAGATTCATCGTTCTGCAGCTGGTTATGAGTTGAAGGTATTCGATATAGATGGCAACGATATCACCGAAACTGGTATCGAGGCTGGCTACAACGAGTACAAGAAGTTTACCGTAAAGGCCAACTATCGTTTTGCTGTAACCAATATGCCTAATTGGGTAGAGTTGGATGGTGGTTTCATGGTAGGTCGTCCTCACGAGGCTGTTGCCGGTGGTGCGATGTTCAAGGAGGGCGTAAAGAACGCCAAGTATGCCATCGCCAAGAACGAGGGTGAGTTCATTACCTTCGCATCTGAGGATGGCAAGGCAGAGGTTTCTGTACCCGTCATCTACAATGGTATGCCTACTAACACCATGGATGTAACTTATCCAACTTCTACACCATGGGCAGACTGGACTGTATCTTTGGATGGTAAGACCTTCTCTCAAACAGGAACAACAGGTGTTACAGGTGAGGAGACTACCAACAAATTTACCTTCTCTAACTTTGTACCATTCACATTGAAAACTGCAGCTGATGACTATACATTGGTAGTATTCAAGGCTCAGAGTTGGGGCTTGGAGCCTGTATACGAACGTTTCGTGAAGACTACTGGCGAGGGTGGTGATATCCGTCTTACCATTGATGCTTTGGAGAGTGGCGAGCGTGAGTGCTATGTTTATGCTTTGCCTACAGCTGAGTATGAGGCGCTTGGTAACCCTGAAAAGATGATTGATGAGGAAGATCCTAATGCTGTAAGCTGGTTGTACAACAAGTACTTCCTGATGCGCTTCACCCAGAAGGAGCAGAAGGCTGAGAGCGGTGACGACACTTCTGCAGTTCCTACCATCAAACTCATGAACTACCTGGACGTAGCGTGTACAAAGGATGTAAACGGTATGTATAAGGAAGTAGCATCAAGTTACCTCAATTATAATGGTGATGAAATCTATGTTGCTTCGGCAGAAGTAGGTTCTTCGCTTACAGTAAATCCTAACATCAAGAATTGGGATCCTACTACCATGATGGAGACGGGCTATCTCTATATGATAGGCAGCGATGGTCAGGAAATCGTTCCTGAGCCAAGCATGGATGAGAATGAAAACTGGATATTTGCTTTCCTACTCCCAGATACCGCTCCGGTGTACATGGCTTTCCAGGACAATGGCAAGGTAGTGAAGGTTCTCGTAGTAGAGCCTACCTATAATCAAAGTAAGAAACATACTTCTTTCAGTAAAATCAGTAAGTAATGAACAGATTCAAGATATATTCAAAGGCACTCTTGTTGCTCTTGGTCACGATGCTGACCTTTGCAGTAACAAGTTGCTCTGACGATGAAACTGAGGGCTGGGACACCACATATGGATATGTGCAGTTCAAGCTCAGCAAGAAGGTTTCCTCGAGGGCTTCGCGTGCTGCTGCCATTGACAAACTTGAGAAATTGGATGATGCCAAGAAAATCAAGGTGGTCATGGAGCATAACGGTACCACGGTTTCTCAGACCCTGGTGCTCAATTCCTACAACGCAGAGAATGCCGAGTATGGTTTGAGAAGTGAAAAACTGCAGCTTGCTGCCGGTACCTATACCGTTATCGGTTTCTATCTCTATGATGCGGTAGATGAAGAGTTGCTGGCTTCTTCTGCCGGTGAGACTTTCACGGTAACTGGTGGCGGGTTGAATGTTCAGAACCTCTCTGTAGCTACAGTGGAGCGAGGTAAGGTGAAGTTCAATCTCATCAAGGAGTGGGAGAAGACCCGTGCTGGTAGCCCAGAGTATCTCTTCTCTAATATCCGCCTGGTTGATATCAGCGTTACCAACCTCTTTACCCGTGAAACCGTTACTTTCCCTAATGTGAAGGTAAAGTATAAGGAGGAGAGTAAGGAGCATCAGAATCCGGACAATGCCAACGACAAGTATATGGAGGTGGGCACTGCATACTGCGATTCTACTGTATGGCTCCCTGCCGGAACCTATCAGGTTACTTCTTATACCACATACGGTAAAACGGGCGCGGTAAAGACCAAGTATGAAACCCAGCCAGTCAAGGGTGAGGCCTTCGTAGTAGAGGATAATCAGCTCAATGATAGTGCCCAGGTGCCTATCCTGCTTTCCAAGACCAAGGAATACATCAAGGACTATGAGGCATTGAAGGCCATCTGGGAATCTCTCGATGGCAAGGACTGGAGCTTCTATGGTGATGCTACCTTCCATGGTGCCAACTGGAACTTCAATAAGGAACTGGATATGTGGGGCGACCAGCCAGGTGTTACCCTCAATAGCAATGGTCGTGTTACAGGTCTTGTATTGGCAGGCTTCGGTGCCAAGGGTATCGTGCCAGATGCCATCGGTCAGCTCACCGAGCTGCTGGTGCTCAACCTCGGTTCTCACGATGAGAAGATTGGTGCCAACATCTTCACAGATTATGATGCCAATAACTTGACAGTTGCTAAGAAGAGGGAAATGCGTCATGACTACGAGAACAAGTTCTTGAAGTATGACCCACGTGCCAACATGTCGGAGATGATTGTAGAAAGCTACAACTCAGATCCTAAGGTGGCACCAAAGAACAGAATCAAGAAGGACAGCCGCATCAACTTGAAGGATGCACAGATTGGTACTCTGACCAACCGCATCTCAGGTATTTCAAAGGCTATCTACCGTCTTACCAAGTTGCGGCAGTTCTATATCGGTAACTCTTCCATTACATCAGATGAGGTTTGTGCTAAGTTCTATAATGCTGATGATCCTGTTTACGGTAAGTTTGCCGCTGAGTTTACAGAGGAAGCATGGGACAAGATGACTAGCCTTACGGATATTGAGCTTTACAACTGCCCAAAGATCCGTCGCATCCCAGACTTCTACTACAATCTTCCTGCTTTGCAGGCGATGAACCTGGCACGCTGCAAGGGTATCTCTGCCAACCAGCTGAGAAACGACTGGACCCGCCTGGCTGAGGAGAAGACTGGTAAGACCCTCCAGATTCTCTATATGAGCTACAACAACCTGGAGGAATTCCCAGAGTCATCGGCTTTGAGTAAGATGGTGAACCTCGGTCTGCTCGACCTGGCTTACAACAACATCAAGAAGTTGCATCCGTTCGGTTCGGGCATAGCCTTGTCTTCACTCTATCTGAACAACAACCAGATTGAGGAGATTCCAGCCAATCTCTGTGGCTTTACTGATGATGTAGAGAGTTTGACCTTCGCCCACAACAAGCTGAAAAAGATACCAAATATCTTTGATGCTAGTTCTGTTCGCGAGATGGGTTCTGTTGATTTCTCATATAATGAGATTACAGGCGTAGATACAAGCCATGGTACCTACAAGGGTATCAATGCCGTAACAGTTAGTCTGTCGAACAACAGAATCGAAAAGTTCCCTTCAGAGTTGTTTACCGCAGGTTCGCCAATCACGACACTCGATTTGAGCGGCAACCAGATGCGTACCATCCCTAAGGGTTCCATCACCGGAAAGAAGGCTTATCTCTTGCAGGTTATCGACTTCCGATTCAACAAGCTGACATCCCTCTCTGATGATTTCCGCTCAACCACATTGCCATACATTACCAATATGGACTTGAGCTACAACTGCTTCACCGAGGTGCCAACCCAGCCGTTGAACAGTGCCGTGCTCCGTGCCTTTGCCATCAACCATCAGCGTGATGCCAAGACCGACCAGCGTTGTCTGCGCACATGGCCTACAGGAATCACCACCTGTCCAAGTCTGATTCAGTTCCAGATAGGTTCCAACGATATCCGTAAGGTAGAAGAGACGCTGACCTCTCACCTTTATATCTTGAACATCGCCGACAACCCTAACATCTCTATCGATGTAACCAGCGTATGTCCTTACATCAAGGCAGGTATGTATATGCTGTTCTACGATAAGAACCAGGATATTCGTGGTTGCGATGCATTGAATCTCGAAAATTAAACTCCATAAGAAAGTAGTAATATGAAATATATCAATAAACTGACATTAGGTATCGTTCTCGCTGCCGGGCTTTTCACAGCCTGCAGCGATAAGGATGATGTCGAAATCCCAGGAGGCCTGGCTCTCGATAAGGAGGAGATTGCATTAGGTCCGCAGGGAGGAACAGAGCAGATTGCCATCGCTGCTTCGCAAGACTGGGTGGCAAATACCTCTGAGCCTTGGCTCATGCTTTCGCCAGCCAACGGCGTGGGATCTGTTGAGGGTACCATCAAGGTAGATTCTACTCTTTCTAACACACTCCGCAGCACGGAACTCCGTTTCAAGGGTGCTAATGGACAGAGCCGTAAGCTTACCATCACCCAGTTTGGTTATGGTAAGCAGATTTTCCTGAAGGAACCTGTAGTGGAAATCGAGAACTCTGATTCTTACGATAACCGTGCATTCGAGAGTCTGATTTCTGCCAACGTGGAATGCAAGATCGGAAAGATTGAGTATTCCTTCGAGGGAAACATGCCCGATGCCGAGAAGGCTGAGAACGAGAGTGAGCGTGAAGGCTGGCTCCTGAACAGTAAGGATGAAGACAAGCTGGAGGGTACCAACCTGGGCATCGTGCTGGATAGAAAGTATCGTCCTCGCAGCGTCAACTTCAAGTTCCGCTGGACGATGAACGTGGTTCCTGCCGTTCGTGTGGCTAAGGTTCACCTGGTGCCTGTCAAGGCAGAAGACCAGCTGGTGGATGCTGATGGAAATCCTACAGAGGATGTTGTCTTGACTGTTCGTCAGAAGGCTGCACCTAAGATTGAGGATAACCGTGCGGGAGACTCGCTCTCTGTCATCATGATTAACCAGAAGCTGGGCAGCATGATAACCTACGATACGAGCGACAACATGCGCAACTGGAGCGGCGTAACACTCTGGGAAGCTACTGATGATTTAGTGAAAAAACATCCTGAGGCTTTAGGACGTGTACGTTCTGTCAAGTTCAGCATGTTCAACCTCAAGAGTGGCGAAACTCTTCCTAAGGAAGTGGGCAACCTCAAGTTCCTGGAGTCATTCTCTGTTGTTTCCAACGAGAACAACCAGATTCGTGAGGTGAACCTCGGTGATGAAATCTGCTCGCTGAAGTATCTGAAGAATCTTACCGTTCAGGCTTACGGTCTGACTCAGTTGCCTGCTAACTTTATTAATCTGGGCAAGAGTCTTGAATCGCTCAACCTGGTAAGTAACAACTTCAACAAGTTGTCAGATATCACCGATATCGTCAACGAGGAGAACTTCCCTAAGTTGCGTAACCTCATTCTCTACGCACAGCGCCGTACGGATGTTCTCTTCGACATCGCTTCGCTGGGCGAAAAGAATGCATCAGGCGTCTATGTTTATAATAACTATCCTATCGGACTGTATGGTAAGGTAAATGCCGGAACTCCAGACCGCCAGGCGCTTCTCAAGCTCCTGACATGGGATAAGTTGAATACACTGGAGTTGTCTTACTGCTTCCTGGAGGGTGAACTTCCTACCGATGAAGAGATGACTGAGGCACTGGAGGCTGCCGGCAAGGCTACCCGATACACCAAGTCTGACTTCTCTACCAACAAGGAAGATTATCTCGACAAGCTGGTAGGCGATACCTGCAAGTGGTTGCTCTCAGGCTGGGATAATCCTGTAACCTGCAAACACAAGGATGGTTCTGTAGTTAGTGCGGATGTTTATCCTTTTCAGGTGCCACGTGTATTGCCAAACTGCCGTCAGTTGTCACTCAACCTGAACTTCTTTACAGGAAAGGTGCCAAACTGGATTCTCTTCCATCCACACCTGGTAGAATGGAATGCACCTACGATGGTGTTCAACCAGCAGCCTAAGGGTAAGAATAGCGATGGCGCTGCCGTTGGTTTCTCTAATATGACAGAAGACAGCTACAGCTACGACTACTATTACGGAACCAGCGACCCAGGTAGCAAGTGGGAGGTTCCGGGTGTAGCTTATCCGCTCTACTACCGTAAATACGTGGCAGCAGGCGATATTGATGAAGCTGCGCTGATGGCTAAGTACAGGAGAAACAAGAAAAAGTAAGATAAACATAAAAACAATATAGAAGCAAACAATGAAGAAAAAGTTTTTCTATATAGCAATGGTTGCTTTGGCATTGACGGGCTGTTCAGACAGCCTGTCAACCATCGGCTCTTCTGACGACAATTCAGAAATCACCATCCCGGCAGATGCTGAGGCGGGTGAACTGCTGATTAAGTTCAGTCCGGAAATGAGCGATATCCTCGACCAGGCACAACTGAGCAAGACTCGCACCGGAAAGGCTACCCGTTCGGGTATTCCTTCTACCGACGAGGTGCTCGACATCCTGGGAAGCTACAGCTTCGAGCGTGTGTTCCCGGTAGATGCAAATACTGAGGCAAGAACCCGTGAGGCGGGACTTCACCTCTGGTATACGGTGAAGTTTAATAAGGGAACCGACCTGAAGGCGGCTGCCGAGCGACTGAAGCAGTTGGGTGAAATCTCAAAGGTTCAGACCAACGGCCGCATCAAGCGTGCTTACAATACAGACAGCAAGCGCATCTATCTCAGCGATAAGGCGCTTCAGCAGAAGTCTACCCGCACAGCAGCAGCCGAGGGCGAACCAAACGACCCAGGCTTTGCCAGCCAGTGGCATTACCGTAACCTGGGTGAGGGCAACTATGACTTCGAGAACCTCAACAATAATCACGTAGGTGCTAAGGCAGGATGTGATGTGAATGCACTTGAGGCATGGAAGATCTGTACAGGTGATCCTTCTATTATCGTGGCTATTCTCGATGAGGGCGTGATGTATACGCACCCTGATCTGGCAGCCAACATGTGGTGCAACCCGGGCGAAAGTGTTCAGGGTGCCAAGACTGACGGCGACGGAAACGGTTATGAGGGCGACCTTCATGGCTACAACTTCGTTACTGAGAGCGGCGATATTACCTGGACTGATGCCAATGACACCGGTCATGGTACTCACGTAGCTGGTACCATTGCAGCCGTAAATAATAATGGTAGAGGTGTTTGTGGTGTAGCTGGTGGTGACGGTACTCCTAACTCTGGTGTCAAGATCATGTCTTGCCAGGTATTCTCCGGTCAGAACAGTGTAACCTTGGCAGGCGAGGCGAGAGCCATCAAGTATGCTGCCGATAATGGTGCAGTCATCCTGCAGTGCAGTTGGGGTTACAACTCTTCAGAGTCTAGCATCATCAACGGTTATACTCCGGGTCCTGCTACCGAGAAGGAATGGGCTGAGACCTATCCGCTGGAGAAGGAAGCTCTGGATTACTTTATCAACAATGCCGGTTCGCCTAATGGTGTCATCGACGGTGGTATTCCAGTCTTCGCAGCCGGTAACGAGTATGCTGGCAATCCTGCTTTCCCAGGTGCTTACTCTAAGTGCGTCTGCGTATCTTCATTAGCTGCCGACTTTACTCCAGCCTGCTACACCGATTTCGGTTCGCTCGTAACCCTGAGTGCTCCTGGTGGCGACTTGGAATATTACAGCAAGATTGGCGAGCAGGAAGATGAATACTGGGCAGAGACGACAACCGAGCAGAAAGGTGCTGTGCTCTCTACGATGATCCAGAACGGTCGGCCTGCTTACGGCTACATGGAGGGAACCTCTATGGCTTGTCCTCACGTTTCTGGTGTGGCTGCCTTGGGTCTCGCTTATGCTGCCAAGACGAACCGTCATTATCGTGCTGCCGACTTCGTAGCCCTGATGAAGAAATCTGTGAAGGAACTGGATAGTCATTATCAGAATGGTGCAACCAAGACCTACTATATGAACCATACTACCATAGGTGCTTCGCCAGAGATTGTACAGCTCTCTAAGTACATCGGCAAGATGGGTGCTGGTCTGATTGATGCAGCTCAGCTCTTGAATAACATCAAGAACAAGGAACTCAGTTCTGATATGAAGTTGCCTAACGTGTATGTGGGCATCGAGAAGACTGTTTCTCTCAACCTCGCTGCATATTTCGCAGGTCGGACAGAGGGCTTCTCTTGCTCTGTAGCGAATGGCAGCGTAGCTTCTGCTTCGGTAGAAGGCAAGACGCTCATCGTGAAGGGACTCGCTGCCGGAAGCACATCGCTCACCGTAACAGCTGCCGATGGTACCAGCCAGACCGTAGTTGTGACCGTTAGAAAGAGTGCCGGTAATAATGGTTGGATGTAATTGGATGTAATATGAAGATATTTGCTTTCCTATCGCTTTTCTTCCTGGCTTTGCCTGTTACGGTGAATGCTCAGAAGGAACTGCTGAAGTTTGAGCATCCGCTTATCGATGCAGGTACGATGACCGAGGACGATGCGCCTCGCACCTTCACCTTCGTGGGTAAGAATGTGAGCAAGAAGATACTGCACATCACACAGGTGAGAACCACCTGTGGATGTACCAGTTCTTATGTCAGGGGCGATGTGATGAAGCCTGGCGATACCTGTCAGGTGCAGATCACCTTCACGCCTAACCGCTATCCGGGCACCATCAATACAGGTGCTTATCTCTATCTGAAAGAGGTAGAGGGACAGCCTGCCGTTAAGCTTGCCTTAACGGGAAAGGTGCTGCCGGGTGCTGACCAGTGGGCGCGCTATCCGCACAAGATGGGCGCACTCAGATTGAAACAGGCGAAGGCAAGTATCACAGAGGTAAAGCCGGGCACAGAGCCTGAGGCACGCATCCTCTGCGGAAACAGCGGCGACAAGCCGCTCCGTATATCCAGCCTCCTTCTTCCTCCTTATGCCCGTCTTACGACAGAGCCTGAGGTGATAGAACCGGGTGATGAGGCTGACCTCGTCATCACCATCATAGCCGATAAGATTCCGGCTACGATGCCCGAATCCTTCACCTTCCCTGTTATTCTGGAGGGCTTGGATGCCCGTCCGTCTGACAGAACGATACAGGTCGTTGTAAAGGTAAAAAGGTAAGAGGGTAAAAAGGTAAAAAAGGAAAAAAGTAAAAAAGAAAAAATACCAAGACAATGAAATATTTGAAAAAACTCTTCACCCTCCTGGTGATTGCTTTGTTTGCCTGCGGCTTTGCAGCCTGCAGCAGCGATGATGAGGAACCGGAGGAGCCTTCTCTGGAAGTTACACCTGCCAATCTTCATGGCACATGGGAGTTGGCTGAGTGGAACGGTGAACCTCTTGCTGAGGGCACATACTGCTACATCGTTTTCAACCGCAAGGACCAGACTTTCGAGATGTATCAGAAGTTTGACAGTATGTATGGTCGCCATATCACCGGTTCGTTCGCTATCAAGAACGATCCATACCAGGGCTACATCATCAGCGGAAGCTATGATAACGGTAAGGGCGACTGGAACCAGAGTTATCTCGTAACCCGCCTCCTGGCATCGGGTTCCATGATATGGACTGCCAAGGACGATGTTACCGACATCAGCCGCTACAAGCGTTGCGATGAGGTACCTGCCGAGATACTCAAGGATTGTAAAGATCTCACTGAAGAATAAAAAAAAGAGCGAATTATCTGCAAATTCTGCGGATTATTCGCTCTTTTTTTGTATCTTTGCCCTCAAACTTATCATCGGGTTCAAAGTTTAAGGATATGATATTAACGATTACAGGTTCAGACAGCACCGGAGGCTCTGGTGTGCAAGCGGACATCAGGACGATTGCCGAGTTGGGCGGTTATGCTGTTTCGGCAATAACCAGCATCACTGTGCAGAATACGCTCGGTATTCAGGAGTTCTTCGATATTCCTGCCGAGATTGTTTCGGGGCAGATAGAGGCTATCATGAACGATATGCAGCCTGATATTGTGAAGATTGGTATGATACGCAGGGTGGAGACGCTGAATGTGGTCATCGATGCCCTGACCAAGTACCGTCCTGCCCATATCATCTATGCCCCTTCCATCTGGTCGAGCCAGGGCGATGCGCTGATGACGGAAGATGTGGTGAGCCAGATCAAATACCGTCTGCTGCCGCTCTGTTCTGTCGTCGTGTCACGCAAGAAGGAGAGCGACATCATTCTGCAGAATTCCAAGCTGCTGAGCCTTGCCGAGAAGCAGGGACTCCGGATCTATCGCCTCGACAATGCCAATTCGCATGGTCTCATCAACCGTTTCTCTTCAGCTCTTGCCGTTTATCTGAATCAGGGCAAGAAGATGGAGGAGGCGTTGGCGATGGCGCAGGATTTCATCAATGTAGAACTCGTGCGCCAGAGCAATCTGCAGGGCAGAAGTTCCGAACTTTACAACCAGTTTATCTCGCAGGTTAATAACTTCTGCCGCACTTACAGCGATGTTCATTTCTATGCCGACCAGTTGAATGTGAGTGGCCGTTATCTGGCTCAGGTTACCCGTCGCATCTCCGGCAAGACGCCGAAGGCAATCATCGATGAATACATCGTGAAGGAGATAGAGCGCGAGCTTTCTACCACCACGCATACGGTTCAGGAGATAGCCAATACCTTCGGCTTCTCCTCGCAGGCTCATCTCACCAAGTTCTTCAAGAAGATGAGAGGGGTTACGCCTTCTGCTTTCAGGCAACCAAAACCTGTTGATTAAAATGAGTCCAGCCAATTAAGGAAATAAAATACGGCCAACTGAGGAAACAAAATTCAGCCAACTGAGGAAATATCGAAGAAAAGATGGTGTTTTTGTAGTTCCTATCGGATGCTTGAAAGATTAAAATAAGGTTCATTTTACTTCTTGCCTGGTAACGGTACTAAGTTGCATCAGCGTAGTGTATGAACGAAGAAAAGTTAAATTAATTAAGTTAAAATAGAAACACGGACAAATTCAATTTGTCCGGCTCTTTTGTCCGGTCGCTTGTAAAGGGTTAAATATTAGCAACTTATAAGCTACCGGACAATTTGTCCGGACAAATTCAATTTGTCCGTGTTATTTTTTTCTTTGCCTTTTAACTCTATGTTTTTCACCTCGGAACTCATAGACTTAGGAACCATAAAACTATGAGTTGGGATTTTTAACATAATGACTCCTGACAACCAAAGCGTGAGATTCTGTTATCTGATGCAGAAAGGTTGATAATGCGAAAATACGACTATTGTTTAGACCCCATTTTGTTATAAATATAATATATATGACTGATAATCAGTTATATTGTGTTTTTCTGCAGACTTTGTATTTTAGACCCTCTTTAGTTCTATTATTGAAAAAGATTTTGTATTTTTGCGCCCTGAATGTAATTATACTAAATATGAGAAGAAGTATTTCGTTTACGATATTGTTTTTTGTGATGCTTTCAGTATTGGTATCATGTTATCAAAGTCATAAGAGAGAATTAGACTTGGCTTATACGTTGGCAGAGTCTAAGCCAGATAGTGCCTTGACCTTTTTGAACCGTATCAATCAAGGTAAACTCTCTGATAAAGATATGGCAAAGTATGCTCTCACTTATTACATGGCGCAGGATAAGTCGGGTTTGGATGTGGATAACGATTCCTTGATTCGCATAGCGTATGATTGGTATGGTAAGCATCAAGCCGATTCTCTTTATGCTTCATCCTTGTATTATATGGGAAAATACTTTCTGCTGAATGATAGCATGGAGCAGGCTAAGGCTTGTTTGGAGAAATCTTATTCTATTTCAGACAGTCTTCATAATCTGAGCCTGAAATATCTGGCTTTGGATAAGCTGATTGAAGTAGAAGAACAGCTGGCACCTTACAAAGCTTTGAACTATGCTAAAGCTTTGGTGAAGATGTATGAGTCCATGCCAAATGTATCTATATATAATAAGGTGGCTGCGCATTTGAGGTTAGGAGATAACTTTGGTTTTGTTGATAGTTTAAAACAAGCTTTAGAAGAAGAGAAGAAAGCATATAAGTTAGCAATGCATGCTGGCGATAATAGTTTGTTATCTTATGTTAGCCAAGGGTTAGCTAATGTGTTTGAAAAAAATGGAGAAGAAGATAGCAGTCTAATTTATGCACGCCAAGCTTATGAGTTAAATGGAACAGATAGATTTTCTTGTCAGTTAATGTTGGCTTCTGCTTATATTACTGTAGATTCCATAAAGCAAGCTTTTGCAATATTGAAGCAAACAACGCCAAAAACAGCAGAAGATTATTATTCTGTGTTTTATACTCGAAGCCAAGCTGCTACGAAAGTCCAAGATTATAAGATGGCTAAAAACTTTAGTGATTCTGCATGTTGTTACTTGCAAGAAATGTACCGAACAGCATCCAAAGCCAAGATTTCCTATTACACTTCATTCTTGAAGAAAGAAAGCGAAAGGGCAAGAATACAAGGTAAGGCAGAAATGCAGCGATGGGTATTTGGATTGACCGTACTTTTATGCTTGATAATTATTTTGTTTGTCTTGTATGCTTATTGGTCGTATCGAAAACTGTCATTAGCTCGCATAGCTCATGAACAGGAAATATTCACCCAAAAGCAGCAAATGATGGAGAAATTACACCAAGAAGAACTCTCGCATAGGGATGTACAATTGTCTGTAATGCGTACCTATTTACTAAAGAAGATAGAGGTTGTGGAAAAATTAAATTCGAGTGTTCCGAATGAGAGTAAGCATATTGTGCTTTCCGATAATGATTGGACAGAGTTAGAAGTCTTCTTAGATAGTGTGGAGGATTTGTTTGTGTCTAGACTAAAGAAAGAGCATCCTAATTTGTCCAATGCTGACGTGCGATTAATGATGCTGTTGCGTTTAAAGTTATCGCAAAAGACTTTAGCATCTATCTATTGTGTGAGCGAGAAAGCAATCAAGCAAAAGTTGTTCTTGTATAAAGATAAGGTAGGTATAAAAAATGAGCATTTTTCGCTTCGAAACTACATAGAAAACTTCTAGAAATAGGGGCTATATAGTGCTTTTTAGACCTTTTAAATCTGGGGGGGGCAATTATAAGTACTTGTTTCTTAGTATTATATGTAATTTGTGCAATGGCATAGAAATAGACCTGTTTTGTTTGGATGAAGTCAAAAAACTATGTAATTTTGCAGCCGAGATTCAATAACATCTAAAAGGTAAGATTATGAAGAAGGTAAAAATGTATATTTCGTTTCTGCTGTTTCTGCTATTTGCTTCTATTCAAGTGAAAGCAGGAGATGCTCCTAAAGCGCAAGATATTCCTATGTATAAAAAAGTGCCACATTTGGGGACACGAACAGCAGAACCTAGCGTAACAGCAAGTTTAGAGCAAAATCAGCTTACAGTTAATGTTGGTTGTTATATGGGCATTGTAAAAGTCTATGTCTATGGAGACAATGGAAGCCTCATGGCTAGTTCTTCTGTCGCTATAGAAGGTAATGGATTGTGCACTTTAGATTTGTCCGCATTCGAGAATGGTTCTTATAATGTAACTGTAGAACTAGGAAACATAATTTATTGGGGCATGTTTGACATATAGAGTAGATTCTTATAATTGATAATATTTTTGTCGACTAAATATATCCAGACACAACTGGTCAAAGCGTACCTTCTAAGAAGCACGATAGTCTTCCAAGATAGTTAATATGATATAAACTCTTAATCTTATTTTAAAATTTATAGAATATGAAGACTTTTAATTACCTAAACTTAGTAGGGAAGGAAATTACTACTAAGGAAATGGAACTAGTTAGGGGTGGTACTAGTGATAGTGGTGGTACTTGTCGTGCTAATGGTTGTGGCGCTAACGAAAAAGTTATGGCTAATAAACTTATGGCAAATTTTAGAAGTGTTAATAAGGATTTGATAACAAAATTGCAAAATCCGAATGATACAACTTCTGCTCCAATTGATTCTATCCGTTAAGATATTTATAGAGATGAAAACTAGTACTTTAGTTTTCATCTCTGTTTCTGATAAAATAAAAAAATTAGAGATGTTGCATAAATATATTCCGGTTCAATATAATAGATTATATTATGTATATGATTGCATGGATGGAAGTCTTTATCCTTGTGATAAAAATGTATATTTTGCATTTCGAAAAAATACATTTAGTGAATTGTTGGAAAAGTATAAGAATAATAACCCGGAAGGAAGTATTAGTAATTTTATACAAATGCTTTTAAAGGCAAATTCTTTTTATCATTGCGAGCTAAGCCAATATCCTAAAGTTGATGAAAATATGGTATTAGATTCTTTGGCTAGAGTTCCTAATATCATATTGGCAGTTACCAAGGAATGCAATCTTGCTTGTAGATATTGCTGTTATGGAAGTTTATATGTCCAAAACACTACTGCAGCAGAGTGGAAAGCTGATATGGATGTTCGTGAATATTTAGAAGTCTTATTGAAATTAAGAATTAAAAATGGAAATCGTGCTGATTTTCAAATTTCATTTTATGGTGGTGAACCCTTATTGGCTTTCAGTAAAATACAGCAATGCGTAACATTGGCAGATCAGTTGATGCCTGATGTTCATATCACTTATGTAATAACAACTAATGGTATATTGTTGGATAAGTATATGTCATATTTAGTAGAGCATCATTTTCATATATTAATAAGTCTTGATGGAAATGAAAAAAATAATCAATATAGAGTATTTAAAAATGGAATAGAAAGCTTTAATATTGTTGTGAAAAATATTAATCTTCTCTATGCTTCTTATCCTGTTTTTTTTCAAAAGAATGTGAATTTTTCTACAGTTCTTCATGGGAAAAGTAATTGTTTGGATGCTTTGATTTTCTTTTCTAAATGGAATAAAACACCTCTCTTTTCTAATGTAGTAGAGACTGATGTAAGGAAAAACGTCAAGTACTATCAAGAGATTTTTAAGATGCATGAATATTCTACAGATGAAATAATTAAAATGAAGACGAATTATCCAAATGTATATACTTCTTTATTCCCGATGAAAAGTGGACAATGCTACTTATGGAGCAAACGCTCTATTGAAAAAGTAGATGGTTTGTTGCGTAGACAATGGAATGGTTATGTGACGAATAGCTGTTTTCTTTTTTCTTCGAAAGTTTTTGTATCTGTAGATGGAAGTATTTTTTTATGTGAGAAGTCTTCTTGGAAATTTAAATTTGGTTTTATTTCTAAAGAAGGGGTACATTTATATCTAAATAAGATTAATGGATATTATAAGAAAATATTTGATAAACACAAGGCACAATGTGCTGATTGTTATAAAATTAAAGGATGTAATTGTTGCTATTTTGCCGAAAGTGAATCTGTTGAAGGTGGGAAATGTTTCGTATCTCATAACCGAGCTATAGATGAACTTGAGGAAATGTTGAACAATAAAATTTAAAATTATGATCCTTATAAGATTATTTCCGTTTGTGTATGCTGATTATATAGATAATAAAATACTCTTGTATGACACACTTCAGTCTTCTGTAATGATTGAAGAATTTGAGGGAAAAGTCAAGTTAAAGAATAGAATTAATTTATTATTGTTTGAAACCCCTATAAATAATCGATTGGCTCAAAAAATAGCGATAGAGAAAAAGGGTGTAGTGTCTAGAGTATCAAACTCCGAACAAGTATATTTATCTGATGGATTATCCTATTTGTCTGATAATTTTAAAAACGTGTTAGATGTTAATAAAACAGATAAAGTCTTCTCTTTAGTAAAAAGAATATTTGTCAGTTGTACAGATTCTATTGATGTGTTTTCTCATAATATGAGGAAACAGTATCATGTTATGGATTCCCAAATGTTTCAAAACTTGAAGAATAAAGTCGGACTTTTTACCTATTTGCAGAAGCTTTTTGTTTGTATAGATGAACTTTCTTTTTTTAACATAAAAAATATCTTGTCAGAAATGGAAGGACACTATGAGATATTCTTATTGATGTCGATAGAGGATTATGTAAAACTTGAACACTCGTTAGAAGATTTAAACTGTAAATATTGTATTTTAGTATATGAGTCAGGATGGTTTGTGAAGCAGATTGAACAGATATTTAATGATACACGAGTTTCTGTAGTAGATTTTTTAGTTAAAAATGAATATGAACTAAATAATCTTACGATAGCCGGTATCTCTAATAACCCCAAGTTAAAAATATCTTTTGACTTAAATGCATGTTGTGAAGAAAAAATTAGAAATATGATGTGCTATAGTATACAAGATATTCTAAGTATGTCTGTACAATGTAAGGAAATGATACGAAACGAATGGATTAATTTTAATTATTGGGGAGATTTATATATTAACGACAAAGGTGATTTGATGCAGAACTTTAACTCAGTATTGGGGAATCTTATGGATTGGTCCAATGTCCATTTAGAGAACTTGTTGTCTGATGAATCTTTGTGGAGTATGGTGCGGAGAAAGGCAAAATTTTGTTCTCGATGTTTGTTCCGTAACGTTTGTCCTCCTGTTTCTTATACAGAAAAAGTTTTAGATATAACATTTTGTGAATTTTTTAATGATAAAAATAAGTATGAAATGTAATAAAAATCTAGTTGCTCTCTGTTTCTTTATGGTAATTTTATGTCAAATTGCTAGTGCTAGAAATATAATAGCAAGGGATATGGGAGCTAACAAAGGTGATGTTCCTGCAAACATTGCTATCCTTGATTCTGATAGTAGCGTTGTTGCCAAAAACATGACCGGTATCTCGGATTCTACAGCAATCTCTCTATCTGATGTAGAGGTGATAGGGCATCGCAAAAACATAAAGTTGTCTGGTCATAATTTACTCGTAGACGTAGAGCATGATTCTATTCTTAACCATCAGAATGATATATATGAACTGATTGGAAAGGTTCCTGGTGTCTTACATGTAGGAAATTCGTTCAATGTGTTGGGTAAGGGAGCACCGGTCTATTATTTAAACGGGCGTAAGGTGAGAGATCAAAGTCTTATCGATAACTTACCAGTTGATCAAATCAAATCTTTAAAAATCGTTGCTATGCCTGGGGCGGATTATGACACATCGGGTTCACCTGTGGTTGATATAAAAACTAAAATTTTAGGAGAGGGTGTGGCATTTAATGTCATCGGAAATGTCACTCAGGCAAAGCATTTGGCTCATAAAACAGGTTTCTCTTCAACATACAATTCCGGAAAAATAGATTTGTATGGTAAGTATTACTATAGGAGAAATAATGCTTCCGAAAGTTCTGATTATGATAAACAGGTATTAGCTGATACCATTTGGAATAAAATGCAACATATTGAAAGCTTGACGCATTCCGGTAGTCATACTTATTCTGCTGGTATGACTTATCATCTGTCTGATAAATCAGAACTGGGAATGCTTTATAGTGGAATGTACACGGATGGAAAGGTTGAGACTCGGGATACATTTAGTGTAGTGCCAAATGCAGGACCTGCATATTATCTCTTTGATAAGAATAAATCCAAAAACAACCTCCTTACGCATCATGTCAATATGTATTATGATGCAAGTTTGAATCATGCCTGGCACGTGAGTGTAGTGATGGATTATATTTCTAAAGCATCGAACACTAATTCTGCTTTAAAGGAAAATCATATAGGTACGAGTTCAGAGGTTTCATATATGGGACATTCTAAATGGAATGTCCTGGCTTCTAATTTCCATGCTACCCATGATTTTGGAAAGTGGGGCACTTTGGGTATGGGATATGATTTCAGCTATAGTGAGGGAATAGACAAGATAGATTATGAACGATTGAAGTTCGATGGCCGCTTTGAGAATAAGGAAGTTAAAAATGCTGTATTTATCAACTACGAATTACCCTTGGGGGACTTTTCTTTGAGTACAGGAATACGTTATCAAAATCTATATTCCCGTCGGAAGAATGAAAAGGCGTCTGTGATAGAGGCGCATAGTGATAATACATTCTTACCATCGGTAACCCTAAGCTATAGTCATGGATTGTTGGTGCAGAATCTTAGCTATTCGATAGGAACAGAGCGGGCTAATTATGCAGATATGAATGATAATGTGACGTATGTGAACCGTTATGAGCAATCTAAGGGTAATAGCCAGTTGAAGACAGCCATCACTCATAGCTTGTCTTATCTGTTGATGTATAAGTCTTTGTTTCTTACATTAAATTATGATTATGTTTATCGTCCATTATTGCCGGTGATTTATTCTTTGGAAGGTAACTCAGCAGTAACGGTTTCGTCACAAGATAATTTGTCGCATCGTCAAGCTTTGTCGGCGATGTTGAATTGGCGTAAGACCTATAAATGCTATACTGCATCGTTGACGGGATTCTTTCAGAAGTCAATTATGCATTATCCGGGTATTGATGGAACAACATTTCATGATGGACATCCGTCGACAATTCTTAATTTTGATAATGATTTCAAGCTTCCTAAGCATTTCCTGCTCTCTCTGTCTTGGCAACAAGTTTGGGGTGGATACATGGAGTCGATAAATGTAAAATCATCTTCTTCTGTCAATTTGAGTATCAAAAAATCTTTCTTGAACGATAGATTGCGGTTATCATTAGATGGGTATGATATTTTTAATGGAGATAGAAATCGTGCTTGTAGACAGATCTATAATGTTAGATCTAGTTTTAATACAAAGTATGAAACTCGAAAAGTCGGATTGACGTTAACATATCGTTTCCATAAGATAAAAGAAAGAGAGAATCAAACATCAGCAGAGGTAGAAATGAAGAGACTTGGTATTCCGGAAGAATAGACTTTTCTTTGCTATTTTCTAATGAAACTAAGACATGGGGTAACCATAAAAATCATCTTACTCTTGTCGATGCCTCCATCAGTTGTGGCTTTAGGAATGGTATGGAGTTGAGTTTGATAGCGCTTAATCTTTTCAATCAGGGCACCTACGGCAATACCGTTTATTCAGGGGGGCGTACGAGCAAGGAGTATCAGTTGCGAGGTAGAACAATATTAATGTCTATATTTTTTCATTTTTAGTAATGGCACATATAAAGATAGAACATCAGCATGACAGCATGCAATGCGGTATCACCTGCTTGCAGATGATATGTAGATATTTCGGCAGGGAATACTCTTTGGACTCTCTGTCGAAGATTTGCTTTGCAACAACGGAAGGTGTCTCCATGCTGGGCATCAATGAGGCTGCAAGAATATTGGGATTTCAAACGGTTTCGGCTAGGGCTACAATAGAGGAACTTAGCGAGATTCCGCTCCCTTGCATCCTTCATTGGAACCAGAACCATTTCGTGGTATTATATAAGATGAAGAAGGGCAAGAAATTCTATATCGCAGACCCTGGCAAGGGAAAGACAACTTATAATCTTGAAGAATTCAGACGGCATTGGATAAGCACTCGCTCTAATGATGAGGACAAGGGTATCGCCATGTTCTTCGAGACCACTCCTGCCTTCTTCACCTATCAGATGGAAGGAGAAGATAGACAGAAGGAGAAGCGTTCCTTCAAGTTCCTTTTCAGATATTTCAAGAAATACCGCAAGGCATTCTCCTGGATTGTCTCGGGACTGCTTGCGGGCAGCGCCCTGCAGCTGGTGTTGCCGTTCCTTACCCAATCCATCGTGGATGTCGGTATCAAGAACCAAGACATTGGATTCATCTGGCTCATACTCTTAGGCCAGTTGATGCTCACCGTCAGCCGAACAGCGATAGACTTCGCCCGCCGATGGTTCCTGCTCCGCATCTCCATGCGGATCAACATCTCCCTGGTGAGCGATTTCTTCATCAAACTGCTGAAACTGCCGATGTCGTTCTTCGACACTAAACTGATGGGCGACTTGATGCAAAGGATGAGCGACCATAGCCGTGTGAACAACTTCCTCACTCAGCAGACGCTCAACATCACCTTTGCCATGCTTACCTTCGTGGTGTTTTCGGTAGTGCTTTTTATATATAATAAGGTGGTGTTTGCCATCTTCTTATTGGGCAGCATCCTGTACGGAGGATGGATGGCTCTCTTCCTGCGTCGAAGAAAGGTGCTCGATTATGAACTCTTCGAGCAGCAAGCCATCAATAACAACAGGACATACGAGTTCATCACTTCTATGCAGGAAATCAAGTTGCAGGATTGCGAGCAGCGCAAGCGGAAGGAGTGGGAGGAGACACAGGTGAATCTTTTCAGGGTGCAGCAGAAATCTCTAAAACTACAGCAGACCCAGGAGGCAGGCAGTATTTTTATCAATGAGGTGAAGAATATCGTTGTGACGGTGGTTGCCGCTACGGCGGTAATCCAAGGGCACATGACCTTGGGTATGATGCTCGCCGTGCAATATATCATTGGACAGCTCAACTCGCCGGTGGAACAGCTGATGAACTTCTTCTATTCCGTTCAGGATGTGAAAATCAGCCTGGAACGAATCAATGAGATTCATCAGATGGATGATGAGAACGGAAAGGAGGGCTTGCTAACAGGTCTTGAACAACCTGAGGATGGTATCCATATCAGCAACATCCTGTTCAAGTATGATCCTCATGCCCTCAGAAAGACAATAGACGGGGTGGATATTCATATTCCTCAAGGCAAGGTGACGGCGATAGTGGGAGCTTCGGGCAGCGGAAAGACCACGCTCATCCGATTGATGCTGGGGTACTACCCGGTGCTGGAAGGAAAAATCACCATTGGCAATACCGACATCAATCAGCTCAACAGGAAATGGTGGCGCAGGCAGTGTGGCGTGGTGATGCAGGAGGGTGTCATCTTCTCGGAGAGCATCGGGCGCAACATAGCTGTGGATGATGCAGAAATAGATGAAGCCCGTTTGATGAAAGCTGCTGAGATAGCTTGCGTCAGGGATTATGTGATGGCCTTGCCGCTGAAGTTCAATACCAAGATTGGGCGTGATGGCGTAGGACTGAGCCAGGGACAGAAGCAGCGCATCCTGATAGCAAGGGCTGTTTATAAGAACCCAGACTATATCTTCCTGGACGAGGCAACCAACTCGCTTGATGCCAACAATGAGCGTAATATCGTGGAAAACCTGGATAAGTTCTATCAAGGCAAGACGGTTGTGATTGTTGCTCATCGCCTGAGTACCGTAAAGAATGCCGACCAAATCGTAGTTCTTGACCAGGGAAAGGTGGTTGAGGTTGGCAACCATGAATCTTTAACCGCCAAGCGAGGGGCATATTATAATCTTGTGAAGAATCAGTTGGAATTGGGAAACTAAAATGCGTTTGAGATGGAATAAAAAGAATCAAATAATATAGAGTTGAAACTTCTTGATATCCTATCAAAGTCCAATTTGGAGCGAGTTTTTTTGTTGAAACATAGATAAATCTCTCTTGCAGAATCGCCAGCGATGCTGTAGAAAGGCTTCACTGGCGATTTCTCTGTATATAATCTTACTCAATCATGTTCTTGAGTATCCATTTCCTGAAGAATGGGTCTTCTATATTCCATAATCGAAATTTTTCGTTACGAAATTTTTCGCTAAGATACCAAAAATGTAGAAGTTCAGAAGGTGAACACCTCTCGGTTTCTCTTAGCAGTACAATCTGTGTACTGCTTTATATATTCAGGAATATCTCTTATATATTTGCGAATCTCTCTTTATACAAAATGACTCAATGTTTGCAGAAAATGGAACTTTTTTCTGCTGTTTCGCCGAAAAGTGTTTCCTTTGCAAGCATAAATAGATAAAATTAAAAGAATTATGACAGAAAATAGACAAGAATTGAACCGCAACTTGGCTCAGATGCTCAAGGGTGGTGTGATTATGGACGTAACAACTCCAGAACAGGCAAAAATCGCAGAGGCAGCAGGTGCATGCGCAGTAATGGCGCTGGAACGTATTCCAGCTGATATCCGTGCAGCAGGTGGTGTTTCACGTATGAGCGACCCTAAGATGATCAAGGGTATTCAGGAGGCTGTTTCTATCCCTGTAATGGCTAAGTGCCGCATCGGTCACTTTGCTGAGGCTCAGATTCTTCAGGCTATCGAAATCGACTATATCGACGAGAGCGAGGTGCTCTCTCCAGCAGATAATGTTTATCACATCGACAAGACTCAGTTCGACGTGCCATTCGTTTGTGGTGCCAAGAACCTGGGCGAGGCGCTCCGCCGTATTGCTGAGGGTGCTACCATGATCCGTACCAAGGGTGAGCCAGGAACAGGTGATGTGGTTCAGGCTGTTACCCACATGCGTATGATGCAGAGCGAAATCCGCCGCCTGGTTTCTATGAGCGAGGATGAACTTTACGAGGCAGCCAAGCAGTTGCAGGCTCCTTACGACCTGGTGAAGTATGTTCATGAGAACGGCAAGTTGCCAGTGGTTAATTTCGCTGCCGGTGGTGTGGCTACTCCAGCTGATGCTGCCCTGATGATGCAGCTCGGTGCCGAGGGTGTATTCGTAGGTTCTGGAATCTTCAAGAGCGGTAACCCTGCTAAGCGTGCACAGGCTATCGTGAAGGCTGTTACCAACTACAACGATCCTAAGATGCTGGCTGAGTTGAGCGAGGATCTCGGCGAGGCAATGGTAGGTATCAATGAGCAGGAGATTGCTTTGCTCATGGCTGAAAGAGGTAAGTAATAAATGAGATAACGGATAAGAGCCCCTCCTGCACAAGAAGGGGCTTTTATATTAGATAAGTATGTTATGAGAATAGCAGTATTAGCTTTACAAGGCGCTTTTGCTGAGCACAGACAGAAGTTGGCTCAGTTGGGCGTGGATAGTTTCGAGGTTCGCCAGTTGAAGGATTGGGACCAGCCTAAGGATGGCTTGATTATTCCGGGCGGTGAGAGTACCACTCAGGCGAAACTCTTGAATGAACTGGGATTGATGGAGCCTGTGAAGGAGGCGATTGCTGCCGGCTTGTCAGTTTATGGTACCTGTGCCGGTTTGATTCTTCTTGCCAAGAAGATTGAGGGTGAGCCTAGTCAGCGCATTGCTTCGATGGACATCACGGCTTTGAGAAATGCCTACGGTCGCCAGTTGGGCAGTTTCTACATCGAGGCTCCGATGAAGGGCATCGAGGGAAATGTCCCTATGACTTTCATCCGTGCTCCTTATATTAAAGAGGTGTGGGGAGATGCTGAGGTTCTTGCGGAGGTAGATGGCAAGATTGTGGCTGCCCGTCAGGGTAACCAGCTGGTTACCGCCTTCCATCCGGAACTGAACGAAAGTCTGGAGATTCATAAGTATTTTCTGGGGATGTGCAGCAAGTAGGCTTCATCCAGAGATGAAACTTATTTCGTCGGCCGATGAACAGGCTTCATGGGCACATGAAGCTATATTGCAAAGTATCTTAGGATACATTGCCAAGTATCTTAAGATACATGAGCAAGTATCCTAAGATACTTTTTTATTGAATGTCTGATACTTTTTTCCGATAAATGTTTGCCGTTTACAAATATTCATCGTATCTTTGCATTATGAAATCTTCGTTACGTAAAACTCATAATGATGTAAATGCTTATGGTACAGTTAAATCCTTTTGTTATTGAAGGCTATCTTTCGCCGGAATATTTTTGTGATAGGGTAGAGGAAACAGCTCTTCTTACCCGCCATTTGACCAATCGGTGCAATGTCGCATTGATTGCGCCAAGACGTTTGGGTAAGTCGGGACTGATTTATAATTGTTTTCAGCAGGAAAACATCCGTGAGCAGTATCATTGCATCTATATTGATATTTATGATACGAAGAATTTGAACGAATTCGTCTATGCGCTGGGCAAGGGAATCCTGACGGCACTCAAGCCAAAGGGCAGGAAAGTATGGGAATTTTTCCTGAATATGCTCCAGTCTCTGAAGTCAACTATCTCTTTTGACATCAATGGAAATCCGGAGTGGAGTGTTGGTTTGGGAGATATTCAGGCTCCGGATATTACGCTGGATGAGATCTTCGCTTATCTCGAACAGGCAGATAAACCTTGTCTGGTGGCGATAGATGAATTTCAGACAATTGCAAACTATCCAGAGAAAACCGTTGAGGCAACCTTGCGTAAACGAATACAGAATTGCCACAATGCAAACTTTGTCTTTTCTGGCTCCAAGCGCCACATGATGGCATTGATGTTTACTTCCCAGTCACGCCCGTTCTATCATAGTTCGAGTATCATGGGGTTGGAGGCAATCAATGAGCAAACTTACCTGGAATTTGCCAATCACCATCTTGCCAGGAACAATAAAGAGATAAGTGCAGCAGCTTTTACCTATTTATATCATCATTTCGATGGCATTACCTGGTATATTCAGTATGTTCTCAATATGCTTTACACTTCAATATCTGATAAGTCTTTGTTGCAGGAAGATGATGTCAGGATGGCGATTGATGGCATCCTTTCCCAGCAACGCTTTGCCTATCAGGCCTTGCTGTATCAGCTTACAGCCAAGCAGAAACTGCTTCTCATAGCCATTGCTCAGGAAGGTAAGCCTTTTTCCCTGATGTCGCAAGAGTTCTTGCAGAAGTATCATCTTGGTGCAAGCACCGTGCAAGGAGCTGTCAAGACCTTACTGGACAGAGACTTTATCACGCAAGATGAAGGCGTTTACCAATTATGTGACAAGTTCCTGGAGTTGAGCCTGAGAGCAGGTTGAGTAAGTAAAAGATTCGTCTGAGTAAGCGAAATGATGCGGCAGAGTGAGCCTACTGATATATCTGAATAAGCCTACAGATATGACTGAGCAAGCACAAGGATACGACTGAGTAAGTGAAAGAATACGTTTGCTCAGGTTAAAGAAGTCGGAATATCAGGTTCAAGGAGGCTGTTTCTAAGAGATTCCCACTAGGCTCAGCAGCTCTGCTGAGCCTAGTCAGCAGGTCTGCCGACTGCAGTCAGCACATCTGCCGAGCCTAGTGGCAACACCCTATAGTCGTACAACCACACACCTTTTAGTTGTACGATAATAACCGTTTATAACAACTCCGGAAGCTGGAAGAGCTTCACACTGTTGCTGCCTTTGATGAGGATGTAATGGTCGTGAGGCTGGTTCGCCTTGAGCGCTTCCTTCACTTCCTCTACATTCTGGAACTTGCGGTAGCTGCATGGAATATCCTTGAACTCATCGCCCACCAGCCATACATTCTCCAGACTGGCTGCCTGCAACTGGTCTACTACCTTCTGATGCTCCTCGTGGCTCACTTCGCCGAGCTCGCCCATCTGTCCGAGAATCGCCATCTTATGAGGCACATCCATCACGCGGAAGTTCTCAATGGCGGCAGCCATGCTCGATGGGTTGGCATTGTAGGCATCTACCACCAGCTTATTGTGCGCCGTCTCTTCCAATTGCGAACGGTTGTTGCTCGGGATGTAGTTCTCCAGGGCATGATCTATCTGCTGAGGCTTCACATCGAAATGAAGACCGATGGTGATGGCGGCAAGCATGTTGTCGATATTGTAAGAGCCGATGAGATGGGTTTGAACCTCATGCCAGTCGAAACTCTCGGTGCGCCAGCGGAACTTCAGGAAAGGAGCGCAGGAAATGACTTCTCCCCATACATAGCAGTTTTCATCCTTGCCGTAGGTGATGAGGCGGTTGATGTTGCGCTGCTCAGCCATCTGCATCAGATGCTCGTTGTCTGCATTGATGAAGACGAGGGCATCGTTGGCTGCGAGGTAATCATAGAGCTCTCCCTTGGTCTTCTTCACGCCTTCGAAGCTGCCGAATCCCTGCAGGTGGGCACGGCCTACGTTGGTAATCATACCGCAGGTTGGCTCCACGTATTCCACGAGTTTTCGGATGTCACTAGGATGGGAAGCACCCATCTCTACAACGGCAATCTCATTCTCTGGTGAGAGACGGAAGAGGGTCTTTGGTACGCCTACATCATTATTGAAGTTGCCCTGGGTGAACATCACGTTGAACTTCTCGCCGAGAACGGCAGAGACGAGTTCCTTGGTGGTGGTCTTGCCGTTGGTTCCGGTGATTCCTATTACAGGAATATCGAAGTGGCGGCGATGCTCACGGGCTAGTTCCTTGAAGGTGGTGAGGCAATCCTCTACGAGGATGTAGCGCTCGTCGCCTTCCTTGGCATACTCTTTTTTATCTACAATCACATAGGCACAGCCTTTCTCCAAAGCCATGTCGGCAAACTTGTTGCCATCAAACGATGCGCCCTTCAAAGCCAGGAAGATGCTGCCCTCTGGGCAGTCGCGGCTGTCAGTGGTAATCACTGGGTGCGCTTGGTAAATCTGATAGAGTTCTGAAATATCCATAGTCTATAACTGTTATTTTGGGTGCAAAAGTAATCTAAATTATGGACATAACAAACAATTTTCCCAAAAAATGATGGTAATCTCGAATATTCTTTCTATTTTTGCAGAAATATTCGATGAATCTTTAGAAAGTGAGGCTCTTTATGGGTAGTAGAGATGAAAAAGATAAAACGAAAGTAAGGAAGGAAAAGCTGGCAGGCTATTTCTTTAATTTATCTCAGTTGACGTTTACTGGAACTGGGGTTGGTGGTATTGCTCCAATTCTGCAAGGAGAGTTTGGAGTAAAAAATTATGTAGTAATTATATTTGGTATAGTAATGACCTTCATTTTTGCGGGCATTGCTAATCGAATTTTAAAATATTAAGTTATGGAAGTTTACAATGGACTATTGTTTTTCTTTGTGATTGGAACAATCATAGGTGGAAGCTTTCTTGCCTGGACTTACACAAAGCCAGGTAAAAAGTGGCTTAAGGAATTGTAGAATTATGAGCTATTTGGCATTGTTTTTTTTAGTATGCTCGATTTTTAGTCTTGGTTTTATTGCTTGGACTTATACTAAGTCGGGTGAAAAGTGGCTTAAAGAATTGTAGAATCATGAGCTATTTAGCATTTTTTTTTATGATAACTTCTATTGTTGTTATTGCTCTTATAGCTTGGAGTTATACAAAGCCTGGTAAGAAATGGCTTAAGGAGTTATAATCCGATGGAATATACGATTAATATCAAGGGGCGCTTGATGGATTTGAGTACCCCTCAGGTGATGGGCATCCTGAACGTTACGCCCGACAGTTTCTACTCTGGCAGTAGAAAACAGACAGAAATGGAGATAGCTCAGAGAGCTAATCAGATTATAGAAGAAGGTGGAAGCATCATTGATGTGGGCGCTTTCTCCACCCGTCCCGGTGCCGATGAAGTATCGGAAGAGGAGGAGGGAAGACGCCTGAAGTTCGCTCTCGACATCGTTCGCAGAGAGCAGCCGGATGCTGCCGTCTCCGTAGATACCTATCGCCCTACCTTGGCACGCAAGTGTATCGAGGAGTGGGGAGCTGACATCATCAACGATGTATCAGAAGGTGGAATTACAGGCATCGCCAATGTGCCGCTGGAGCAGAGACAGGAGGAATATCCTGAAATGTTCCGGGTGGTGGGCGAACTGAAGGTACCTTATATATTAATGTCAGTGCAGCCTACGCTCGAAACGATGATGAAGGGCTTTGCCAGAGAGGTACAGCAGTTGCGCGACCTGGGAGCCAAGGACATCATCCTCGACCCGGGCTTCGGCTTCGGCAAGAATCTCATCCAGAATTATCAGATTTATAATGAGATGGAGAAGTTGAACGTGATGGAACTTCCGGTTCTGGTAGGCATCTCCCGCAAGAGTATGATATACAAGCTGTTGGGTGGAGATGCTACGACATCGCTCAATGGAACTTCCGTGCTCGACACCATCGCTCTGATGAAAGGCGCCAGCATCCTCAGAGTGCACGATGTAAAAGAAGCTGCTGAGGCTGTGAAGATAATAGAAGCAATGAAGGAGGGACGCACATGATAGAATTTGGAATCAAAGACTTTCTCGATATTCTCCTGGTAGCCTCGCTGCTGTTCTATGTTTATCGTCTGATGAAGGAATCGCGCTCACTGAACATCTTCGTGGGCATCATGCTCTTCGTGCTTATCTGGCTCTTTGTGAGTCAGATACTGGAAATGCGCCTGCTGGGTTCTATCCTGGATAAACTGGTGAGCGTGGGAGTCATCGCCCTCATCGTCATCTTTCAGGAGGATATCCGTAGATTCCTCTATGAAATCGGTTCGCAGAAAGGTATGCGCCGGCTGGTTCGGTTCTTCCACTCCAGCAAGGAGAGCCAGAAGGAGGCTAACAAGGAGACCATCATGCCGATTGTGATGGCGTGTATGAGTATGGCGAAGAAATACGTAGGTGCTCTTATCGTTATAGAGCGAGGCGTTCCACTGAAGGACATCATGGATACGGGTGAGGAGATAGACGCCAAGATTAACCAGCGGCTGATAGAGAATATTTTCTTCAAGAATTCGCCGCTTCATGATGGAGCCATGGTGGTGAGTAATAAGCGCATCATGGCAGCCGGATGTATTTTGCCTGTGAGTCATAACCTCGATATTCCGAAGGAACTGGGACTCCGCCATCGTGCCGCTCTCGGAATATCACAGAGCAGTGATGCCATCGCCGTCATTGTATCCGAGGAGACCGGACGAATCAGCGTGGCCATCAAGGGCGAGTTCAAACTCCGACTCTCTGCCGAGGAACTGGAAAGCATCCTTACTCTGGAAATGATATAAGTTAAGTGAAGAACGAAGAGTGAAGAATTCATCACTTTTCCTGCTACGTAAACCTTTACGATATGAATAATCTCCCGATTTAGCTTTTTTTACACATTTTAATCGCTGCTATTTCAAAGAAAATGTGTACTTTTGCAAAGTCGATGTGGCAAAAAGGTGAAAAACAAGATAACAGCGCCTTACACTTTGACAGATCTACTTAGGAAACAACAAAATATATAAAATATTAAAAAGTAAAATGGATTTATTACAGCAAATCGTAGCTCGCGCTAAAGCTGACAAGCAGCGCATCGTGCTCCCTGAAGCAGAAGAGGAGCGTACATTGAAAGCAGCCGATAAAGTTTTGGCTGATGATCTCGCAGACATCATCCTCATCGGTAACCCTGCCAATATTAAGAATCTCGCTGCTCAGTGGGGTCTTAACAACATCGACAAGGCTACTATCGTTGATCCACAAAACAACCCTAAGACTGAGGAGTATGCTGAGAAGCTCGCTGAACTTCGCAAGAAGAAGGGCATGACCGTAGAGCAGGCTCGTGAACTCGTAACTAAGAACAACCTCTACCTCGGTTGTATGATTATCAAGACTGAGGGCGCTGACGGTCAGATTTCTGGTGCATTGAGCACTACTGGCGATACTCTCCGTCCAGCTCTTCAGATCATCAAGTGCAGTCCAGGTATCACTTGCGTAAGTGGTGCTATGTTGCTCATCTCAGACCAGAAGCAGTATGGTCAGGATGGCGTTGTAGTAATGGGTGACGTTGCTGTAACTCCAAACCCTACAGCAGACCAGCTTGCTCAGATTGCCTATACTACAGCTCATACAGCTCAGTCAGTGGCAGGTATTACTGATCCACAGATTGCCATGTTGAGCTTCTCTACAAAGGGTAGCGCAAAGGATGCTATCAACAAGGAGACTGGCAAGAGTGTTTATATCATTGACAAGGTAAAGGATGCCGTAGCTATTGCTAAGGAGAAGTTCCCAGAGCTTCATCTCGATGGTGAACTTCAGGCTGATGCAGCCCTCGTTCCTGAGGTAGCTGCCAAGAAGGCTCCAGGTTCTGACGTTGCTGGTAAGGCTAACGTATTGGTAGTTCCAAACCTCGAGGTTGGTAACATCGGCTACAAGCTCGTTCAGCGCTTGGGTGGTGCCATCGCTATCGGTCCTATCCTCCAGGGTATTGCCCGTCCTGTTAACGATCTTTCTCGTGGTTGCTCTGTTGATGACATCTACTACATGGTAGCCATCACAGCTTGCCAGGCACAGGATGCTAAGAAGGCGTAAGTATATAGTTAATAGTTAACAGTTAACAGTTTATAGGGCTAAGCTGCTGTAAGATGGGTGGTTTATGCTATAGACTGTAAACTATAAATTTTAAATTGAAAGCAAAATGAAAGTATTGGTTCTGAACTGCGGTAGTTCATCTATCAAGTACAAATTATATAATATGGACGATGAGTCTGTATTGGCACAGGGTGGTGTAGAGCGTATCGGTCTTGATAACGCTTTCATCAAGGTGAAATTGCCTAACGGCGAGAAGAAGCAGATTATGCACGACATGCCTGACCACAAGGAAGGTGTGAACTTCGTGTTCAAGTGCTTGCTCGACCCGGAAATCGGCGCTATCAAGGATTTGAAAGAAATCGACGCTGTAGGACACCGTGTCGTACAGGGTGGTGACAAGTTCAAGGAGAGCGTTATCGTTGACAAGAGCGTAGAGGATGGTATCGAGGAACTTTGCGACCTCGCTCCTGTTCACAACGCAGGTCACCTGAAGGGTATCCGTGCCGTTGACTCTTTGATGCCTGGCACTCCTCAGGTTTGCGTATTCGACAACGCATTCCACAGCACAATGCCTGACTACGCTTACCTCTATGCAATTCCTTACGAGTTGTACGAGAAGTATCACGTACGCCGTTATGGTTTCCACGGAACATCTCACCGCTATGTTTCTAAGCGTGTTTGCGAGATTCTCGGTCTCGACCAGAACAACTCTAAGATCATCACTTGCCACATCGGTAACGGTGGCTCTGTAGCTGCTGTATTGAATGGTAAGGTATTGGATACTTCAATGGGCTTGACTCCATTGGCTGGTCTGATGATGGGTTCACGTTGTGGTGACATCGATGCTTCTGCCGTTACCTACTTGATGGAGAAGTTGAACATGAAGCCACAGGAGATGGCTGACTTCCTGAACAAGAAGAGTGGTGTGCTCGGTATTACAGGTATTTCTTCTGATATGCGCGACATCGAGAACGCTGCCAACGAGGGTAACGAGAAGGCTCAGTTGGCTCTCCGCATGTATGAATATCGCATCAAGAAGTACATCGGTGCTTACACAGCAGCTATGGGTGGCGTTGACGCAATCGTATTTACTGCTGGTGTGGGTGAGAACCAGACCGACTTGCGCGAGGAAGCTTGCAAGAACCTGGAGTATCTTGGCATCAAGATTAACAAGGAAGTAAATGACAAGGTTCGTGGTGAGGAAGCTATCATCTCTACTGTCGACAGTAAGGTGAAGGTAGTAGTAGTTCCTACCGACGAGGAGATTGTTATCGCTCGCGATACAATGGAGTTGGTTGCTAATAAGTAATCATACGCTATATATAATAAGGTGAAGACTAGAAACATAAGTGAATAGTCTTCACCTTTTTAAATTTTTAGAATTATGAAAACAAAGATTGTAACTTTCGGAGAAATATTGCTTAGGATTTCTAAGCCTGGTTATCAACGTCTATTTCAGGGACATCATATGTTTGGCAATTATGGTGGCAGTGAGGCTAATGCAGCCATCTCTTTGGCTTATTTAGGCGATAATGTAGAGTATGTAACCCGTGTGCCATACGGTGAGATGGGTGAGGCGGCGTTGATGCATCTCAGAGAGTACGGTCTGAATGTTTCTCATGTTGTGCGTGGCGGCGAACGTCTCGGAACTTATTATTTCGAGGAAGCTGTAGCTATGCGCAATTCCCGTGTGGTTTACGACCGCAAGAATTCTTCTTTCTATACGCTGAAGCGCGGAATGGTGAAATGGGAAAAGGTGCTGGCTGATGCTGCCGTATTCCATTGCTCCGGCATTACCTGCGCTATCAGCCGCGATGCGATGGAATCAACTATGGATGCCATCAAACTTGCTGTTTCTGACGGGTTGACCATAGCCTGCGACATCAATTACCGTAAGAATCTCTGGGGATATGGTCTGGAGCCTCATGACGTGCTGTTCCAGATGATGCAGTATAGCGACATCATCTTTGGTGACCAGAATGAGTGGGAGGTAGCCAGCGGTGTGCCTCATATACCTTTCGAGGCTTTGGATGCAGACTATGAGATAGACAAGGAGGCTTATCTTGAGTATTTCCGCAAGATGCATCAGCTCTTCCCTAAGTGTAAGAAGATGGTGATGGCGGTAAGAAATCAGATTGCCAGCAGTCATCATACCTTGAGCGGCTTGCTCTATGATGCTGTAGAAGATCAGCTCTATACTACAAGAATCTATGATATTGAGCCGATTGTTGATCCGATGGGTGTAGGTGATGCCTTTATTGCTGCCTATATTCATGCCCATCAGAAGTGGGGCGACAAGAACCAGTATTGCCTGGATTTCTCACTGTCAGCAAGCGCGATAAAGAATACGGTTCCGGGTGATCAGAATCTGGTTACAGAAGAGGAAATCATCAATAACATGACTTCTTCAGGAGGTCGCATACAGCGATAACAATAAAGGGCAGCTCATAAAGCTGCCCTTTATTGTTATGGTTGGCTTTCGCCTTCCACATATTCTTCCATAAACATGTGTTCGCCATCAAACACGGCATAGGTGAACTGCCATATCCAGTCGCCCAGAATCATCAGTCGGGTCTTTTTGCTCAACATCAAATCCAGTTCGATGTGGCGATGGCCGAACATGAAGTAATCTATATCCTTGTGACCTTGCATATACTGTTTGGCAAAGCGTACTAGGAACTCCTTCTTTTCGCCCATATAAGGCTCTTCCTTTCCGTCAGCACGTTTCAGTCGGCTATGCTTAGCCCAGTTCAGGCCCAAAGCCATTCCCCAGCGGGGATGAATCGCATTAAGGAGGCGTTGGCAAGTATGATTCTGGAACATTCTTTTCAAGAACTTGAATTTCTTGTCTGGGTCACCCAGTCCGTCTCCATGTGCCAGATAGAATACTTTATCGTATATCTCTACGGTCTGAGGCTTGTAATGTACGGTAACGCCACATTCTTCCTCCAGGTAGCCATAGGTCCAGAGATCGTGGTTACCCGTAAAGAAATGTACCTCCACTCCCATATCGGTCAATTCCGAGAGTTTACCTAAGAAGCGTGTATAGCCTTTTGGTACGACATATTTATATTCGTTCCAGAAGTCAAACATGTCACCCAGGAGATAAACTGCCGCAGCCTTCGTCTTGATGCTGTCCAGGAAACGGACCAGGCGGCGTTCTTGCATGCGGGCATGCGGAATGGCTAATGAGCCAAGGTGCGCATCTGAGAGGAAATATACATTTTTCATAAGCGATTCTTTTTAAATGAAGAGTGAAGAATGAGGAGTGAAGAGTTCAACAGCTTCGTCTTTATTCAAAGCCGAGTTCTACGCGAGCTTCCTCGCTCATCATACTCTGATCCCAAGCCGGTTCGAATACAAGGTTCACATTGGCAGATTTTACGCCTTCCACGCTGTCTACCTTGCTTCTTACATCCTCCAGAATGAAGTCGGCAGCAGGGCATGAAGGGGCTGTGAAGGTCATGTCGAGATCTACGGTGGCATCGTCTTTCACATCTATTTTATAAATCATACCGAGGTCCCAGATGTTGACAGGAATCTCTGGGTCGTAAACGGTCTTAAGTACATCTACGATCTTTTCTTCTATCTTTGTCTTTTCTTCTTGTGTCATAATAATCTTTGTTTTTGCCTACAAAGATAATAATTATTGCAGACAAAACAAAAAGAAAAGCTGTTTTTTTCTTGCCGAAGGTCTAATATACCCCAAATAGACTACAATTTACCTTTATCGTGATATGAATAAAAGGCACCATCGGTTATGATGACATGGTCCATAAAGAAGAGGCGCATGATTTCGCAGGCTTTGGCAATCTTCTGGGTAAGTACATCATCGGCTTTGCTTGGCTGAGGATTGTTGCTGGGATGATTGTGACAGAAGGCGATAATGGTAGCGTTGTTGAGCACCGCTTCTTTGATGATAAGACGGATGTCGGTTGCCGTTTCTGTAATGCCGCCTTTTGAGATGCAGCTCGCTTTGATGAGCTTGAAGTTCTGGTTCATCATCAGGAGCCATGCTTCCTCTGTATCTAAATCCTGCATCTTCGGAAGCATATAGTTGTAGATGGAAAGGGATGAGCCTAAGTCGGGACGTGTGCCAATCTTATCGAGAGCACGGCGCTTGCCCAGTTCGCAGGCTGCAAGAATGGTGATGGCTTTGGCGGGTCCCATTCCTTTATATTGTGTCAGTTCTCTGATGGTCTTCTTTCCTAGCTGGTTCAGGTTGTTGTCGCAATCCTTCAGAATGCGTTTCATCAGGTCTACGGCACTTTCGTCAGTAGATCCCGAACCAATCAGAATACCTAAGAGCTCGGCATTGGATAAAGCTGAGGCTCCCAAGCGCTCCAGTTTCTCGCGGGGCTTGTCTTCTTCTGCCCAATTGGCAATGGTTAGTTTCTCTGCCATAATAATAACTGATTAGTAGATTATTATTGGCTTCTCTTTTTGCGGGGAAGTCTTATTTGTAGAAAGTCTTGTTGTATGCGCTGAATTCGCTCTGTCCCAGTACGCATCTCTTCCACCATGCAGAAAGAAATCCACATCCGTAACCCATCAGCTGTGTGAAGGCAGCGCGAATGCTCAGCAAGCCTATCTTCACGCTGTGATTCTCTCTGCTGCTGTCGATAAACAGTGCGATGGTATAGAGAATGATGCCGGCGAGACCGATGCAGCCCAATGCTGCCATCGCATTGCCCAAGGTTGGGAATACGTGAACGGTGCCAAGCATGTATGGCAGGAAGCCGAAGAAGAGCAGAAGCAGCGTGCCTATTACACCCACGGTGAAGACCATAGGAAGGAGATGCACGAGTTTGAGACTCTCTGGATATTTCTTGTAGAGATTGATGCGGGCGATGCCACTGTTGTAGACCTGTCGCCAGAACTTGCGGAAGTCGGTGCGGCGCTTATGCCATACCCATGCTTCAGGGAACAGACGGCAACGGCAGCCTGCCTTGAAGATACGGATAGAGAAATCTATGTCTTCACCGAAACGCATATTGGAAAAGCCATTCAACCTGAGATAAACATCCCTGCGGATGCCCATGTTGAATGAACGGGGATAGAACTTATCCATCTTCTTCTTTCCGCCACGGATACCACCGGTGGTAAAGAAAGAAGTCATGGAATAAGAAATGGCTTTCTGAGTATCTGTAAATGATGAGTGCGCCTTGTCGGGACCGCCGAAAGCATCGGCTGGCTCACGGCTCAACTCATCACTTACAGCCTTCAGATAACCTTCTGGCAAGACCACGTCGCTATCGAGTATCAGAAGATACTCACCTTTGGCGCGCTCGGCACCATAGTTGCGACTCTGGCCCGGACCAGAGTTCTCCTTATAGTAATAATGTATATCCATCATGTGCTCATATCGCTTGCACACATCCTCGCAGGGAGTCTGTGAGCCATCCTCTACGATGACAACCTCGAAGTCTTTCTCTGATTGATGAGTCAGACTCTCTAAAAGTTCGTCCACTTCGTCAGGACGATTAAATACAGGTACTATGATGGAATATTTCATTCTTCTTACTATTAAGGGTTAGTTTTACTCAATAAGAGCACTATCTTCCTGTTGGAGGATGTATTACTCGCTTACACGACCAAGGTAGCTACCGTCACGGGTATCGATCTGGATAGTCTCGCCTTCGTTGATGAACAAAGGAACACGAACCTCAGCACCAGTCTCCAATGTAGCAGGCTTTGTAGCGTTGGTAGCAGTATTACCCTTTACACCTGGCTCAGAGTGAGTAATCTTCAAAGTAGTCTTCACTGGCATTTCAGCCAAGAGGATAGTACCATCAGTTGTATCAGTAACCACCTCAACAACGTCACCCTCCTTCATGTACTGGCCACCAGTAACGTTCTCCTTAGCGATAGGCACCTGCTCGAAAGTCTCCTGGTTCATGAAGATGCAACCAGTAGCGTCCTCGTAGAGGTACTGGTAAGGGCGGCGCTCAACGCGAACATCCTCCAATTTGAAACCTACCTGGAATGTACGTTCCAATACACGACCGTCGGCAACATTCTTCAATTTTGTGTTCATTACGGTGTTACCTTTACCTGGCTTTCTGTGCTGAAAGTCGATGCAAACCCATACTTTGCCATCCATGCGGATGCAAGTACCAATCTTAATTTCCTGTGAATTAATCATTTCTTGTTTATCTTGAATGTTATTACAATAATCTCAAAATCGAGTGCAAAGTTACGGCAAAAACATGAAAAATCAAAGGAAATATCGAAAAAAACATAAATATTTAAGCTAAATTTGGTAGTTTTCTTGGTTATTTCAGAAAATATGCGTAATTTTGCAGCCCAAAAAGGGCGTGTTTTGCACTTTTGTGAAGAATATTAATTAAAAAATAAATAAGAAAAATGAAAAGAACATTTCAGCCTCACAATCGTCGTCGCGTAAACAAGCATGGTTTCCGTGAGCGTATGGCAACTAAGAATGGTCGTCGCGTATTGGCTTCTCGCCGTGCTCATGGCCGTAAGAAGTTAACTGTATCTGACGAGCACCACGGAAAGTAATTCCGAGGAAAGATTCGTCTGTTGACGATGACATTAAAAGCAGCAAGGATGTATTCTTTGCTGCTTTTTGTTGTTTATAACGCCCCTTCCTTTTCTGAGATTGCTCTTTTGGGAACAAAGATGTTTTGTTTTTATATCATAAAATTAGGTGGTGAGAGTGCAAAAACTTTCCTTTTTATTTTGTTCTTCCCCCAAATACTTGTATCTTTGCACCAAAAAATAATATATGACTTCATCAGAGTTTATAAATAAGTTTAAGAGTAAGTTCCTTTGGGGGAATATCGGTGCCATGATTCTGGTGCTGGTGTTGCTCTGTGCCGGTGTCAAGTACGGCATTGATATCTATACCCATCATGGTGAGGCCATCCGTGTGCCGGATATTCGATATAAGAATATCGATGATGCTACACATATCCTCGACGATGCGGGATTGGAAATTGTTGTAACGGATACGGGATATGTCCGCTCTTTGCCGCCTGATGTCATTCTGGAGCAGACTCCGGTTTTCGGAGAAGTGGTAAAGTCGGGACATGTAATCTATGTTACCATCAATTCTGATCATTCTCCACGTATCACCATTCCTGATGTCATTGACAACAGTTCGTTGCGAGAGGCAATGGCTAAACTTACTGCTATGGGATTCAAACTGGGTACACCTGAATATATTCCTGGCGAAGAGGATTGGGTTTATGGTATCCTCGTAAAGGGTAAGCATGTTGTGGCTGGTGATAAAGTTTCTATCGATGATGTGCTTGTCATACAGGTTGGCAATGGTAAACGGAGTGTTGATGATTCCATCGATGTGGTAGATCCGGTTTATCACGGCGAAGAAGATGTGATGGAAGGCGAAGGTGACATGAGCGGAGAAACTCATGAAGACAACTTCGAGGTGGTTCCTGGAACGGAAACCACAGAGCCTGCTCCTTCGCATGAACACCATCAGAAGGAAGTGGTGGAGTGAACAAATGAATAATTGATAATTAATAATTGATAATTAAGAGTGGAAATTCTGAATTATATATATAATAAGGTATATGCTCCTGTAGAGGATGACTTCGGGTTTGATGATGCAGGAGATATGGACGAACTGGATGATGAACTCCAGGTGGAGGAAGGAAACGCTGCTGCTGGTGAAGGAGGAGATGAACTCTATGAGCACTGGAAGGTGCAGGTGGATGCCAACCAGGATCCGGTCCGCATCGATAAATACCTGGCTGATAAGATGGCCTATCAGAGCCGTAACCGTATTCAGCAGGCTGCTGATGCCGGATTCATCCATGTCAATGGTAAACCGGTAAAGAGCAACTATAAGGTGCGCCCTAATGATCTGGTTACTCTGATGCTCGACCGTCCTCGTCATGAAACGAGTATCAAACCTGAAGAAATCGCTATCAATGTGGTTTATGAAGACGACCAGCTGATGGTGGTTAACAAGGAAGCCGGTATGGTGGTGCATCCAGGTGCGGGCAACTTTCATGGAACCTTGATTCAGGCGGTAGCCTGGCATTTAAGAGATATGCCAGAGTTTGATGCAAATGATCCGGAAGTGGGCTTGGTGCATCGCATCGATAAAGATACCAGCGGATTGCTCGTTGTGGCAAAGACTCCTACGGCAAAGACCGCACTGGGTAAGCAGTTCTTCAACAAGACTACCCATCGCAGTTACAATGCGCTCGTTTGGGGCAACATTGTAGAAGATGAAGGTCGCATAGAAGGCAATATCGGCCGTGATCCGAAGAACCGCCTCCGTATGAAGGTCTTCGATCCGGACAGCGGAATAGGCAAAACGGCGGTTACGCATTACAAGGTGTTGGAGCGTTTCGGTTATACCACCTTGGTGCAGTGTGTGCTTGAAACAGGCCGTACCCATCAGATTCGTGCTCACATGAAGCATATCGGTCATCCGCTCTTTATGGACGAAACGTATGGCGGAACAGAGATTCTGAGAGGTCAGCGCAGTAGCAGCTACAAGGCATTTATCCAGAACTGCTTCAAACTCTGTCCGCGTCAGGCTCTCCATGCCAAGACACTCGGCTTCGTGCATCCTACAACCAAGCAGCAGATGGATTTTGACAGTGAGTGGCCGGAAGATTTTAGACAATTAATAGAAAAGTGGCGCGGCTTCATCGCTGGCACCACACAAGATACATTCAAAAATATTTAGTAATTATGGAAAATAGCAAGAGAACGATAGCCATCGTATGTGGTGGTGATTCTTCTGAGCACGACGTATCATTGCGCTCAGGACAGGGTTTGTACTCTTTCTTTGATAAAGAGCGCTACAATATTTATCTCGTCGATGTGAAGGGCACCGACTGGCATGTCGCTTTGGATAATGGTGAGACTATCGAGATTGACAAGAACGATTTTTCTTTCGTTATGAACGGCAAGCATGTCTATTTCGATTATGCTTATATCACCATCCACGGACAGCCTGGTGAGAATGGTGTGATGCAGGGCTACTTCGACCTTATCCATCTGCCATACTCTACAAGCGGTGTTCTGGTAGAGGCAATGACTTTTGATAAGTATGTGCTCAATAATTATCTGCGCGGTTTCGGTATAAACGTAGCAGACAGTATCTTGCTCCGTCGCGGTGAAGCTTATGATGAAGAAGAGATTGCCAAGCGCATCGGTATGCCTTGTTTCGTAAAGCCTGCTGCTGACGGCAGTAGCTTTGGTGTGAGCAAGGTGAAGAATGCTGACCAGCTGGCTCCAGCCCTCCGTGTGGCTTTCATGGAGAGCAATGAGGTAATGATCGAGGGCTTCCTTGATGGTACAGAGATTTCACAGGGCATCTACAAGACAGCCGAGAAGACTGTTGTACTGCCGGCTACAGAGGTGGTTACCACCAACGAGTTCTTCGATTACGATGCCAAGTATAACGGTCAGGTACAGGAAATCACTCCAGCCCGTCTCTCTCCAGAGACCGCAGAAGAGGTTGCCAAGACTACATCACGCATCTACGACATTCTTCATGCCAACGGTATCATCCGTATCGACTATATCATCTCTAAGGATAAGGATGGTAAAGACAAGGTGAACATGCTGGAGATCAATACCACTCCAGGTATGACCGTTACCAGTTTCATTCCTCAGCAGGTTCGTGCAGCAGGTCTTGATATCAAGGATGTGCTCAGCGAAATTGTGGAGAATCAGTTCTAGAATAACAAACTCATATATGGTTCTGCGATTTTTTCGCAGAGCCATATATATATATTAATAGGTATATATTATGAATATCCCTCAAGAATTTGATACCATCCGTCCTTGGGAGCCTGAAGATCTCCCAGAGGTATTCGACCGTTTGCTTTCAAACGATCAGTTTAAACAAGTGCTTGCCTATCTCTATCCACAAGTACCTTTCGAGATGATTGCCCAGAAGTTGAAGGCATGTAAGACCAATCTGGATTTCCAGCTGGCTTTTGCTTACGATTTTGTTCATGGCATTCTGAAGAAGGCAGCAACAGGCTGCGAGATGGATTGCACATCGCTCGATAATACCCGTAATTATACTTTCATCAGTAATCACCGTGATATCGTGCTCGATTCAGCCATTCTCGATGTCCTTCTTATCGATAATGGTTTTAAGACCACCTGTGAGATAGCTATCGGTGATAATCTCCTTTCTCTTCCTTGGGTCAAGGACCTGGTACGTGTCAACAAGGCGTTTATCGTAGAGCGTGCCCTGAGCATGCGACAGATGCTGATGTCGAGCAAGCGTCTTTCCGACTATATGCATTTCGCCATCAAGGAGAAGAACGAGAATATCTGGATAGCCCAGCGCGAGGGTAGGGCCAAGGACAGTAATGACCGCACCCAGAAGAGTATTCTGCAGATGATGTCGATGGGTGGCGAGGGCAGCATTATCGACCGCCTGAAACAGCTTCATCTCGTACCGCTCTCTATCAGTTACGAATATGATCCATGCGATTTCCTGAAGGCAAAGGAGTTCCAGCAGAAGCGCGATAATGCCGATTGGAAGAAGGGACCAATGGATGACCTGGTAAGCATGCAGACCGGTATCTTCGGTTATAAGGGTCATGTGCATTATCATGCAGCCCCATGTCTTGATGATTATCTGGACAGTCTTGATCCTGATATGCCTAAGCAGGATATATATAATAAGGTAGTCGCCTACATGGATGAGCAGATATTCAAGAACTACCGCCTCTATCCGGGCAACTATGTGGCTCTTGATTTGCTTGAAAACTCAACTGCTCATCAGGCAGAATATACTGCCGAAGATAAGGCAAAATTTGAAAAATATATGGCTGGTCAGCTTGCGAAAATTGACCTTCCAAATAAGGATGAAGCTTACTTGAGAGAGAGAATTCTCGAGATGTATGCCAATCCAGTACGTAATTACCTTGCTGCTCAATAGCGGCAAGGTAATACTTTTTTGCTCAGAGCTAACAAAACATACATATATAATAAGTGTAAGAAAAACACAGGTTTTTAATAAATCTTTAGTATTTATCGGGATTTATAAAAAAAATAACTAAAATTAAAATAATACTTCAAATCAGCAAAATAGTATCGGCTTTTTCCGTAAAAGAAATGTTACTTTGCAACCGAAAATCTGTTTGCCACTTATAGTTCCACTAAAAATGACTTCAGATTGATGATGGAATGAAATAACAATAAACAATATAAAGCATAAACAATAACCATTATGAAGATGAATTCAACTTAACCTGTTTGTTTCCTTCGTATCTGATAGATATGTCGGAAACTAGAAAAATGACTATTTTTGATAGTCGGAGTCAACAAACGTTTAATTCTATTCAACCTAGAAAGTACTAAAGTATGAATTTGAACTTAAAAAAATCAGTGCTGCTTGTTGGAGCGTTGGCATCCTTAGGCTTGAGTTACACAACTGAAGCTTTGGCAACATCTCCAAATTTTGCTGTTAACTCAGTACAGCAGTCTAAGAAGGTCACCGGTACAGTTAGTGACGCAGAAGGTCCTATCATCGGTGCAAGTGTAGTAGAAAAAGGCAATCCAGGCAATGGTGCCGTTACCGACTTGGATGGTAACTTCGCATTGAATGTGAAGCCAGGAGCTACTATTGTCATTACCTACATTGGTTATCAGAAGCAGGAAATCGCTGTGGGTAACCAAAGTAACTTTAACATAACTTTGAAGACAGACGACACGGCATTGGATGAAGTCGTTGTCGTAGGTTATGGTGTTCAGAAGAAAAAGCTCGTTACTGGTGCTACTGTTGAAATCAAAGGTGAGAACGTGGCTAAGCTCAATACCACTCAGGTACTTGGAGCTTTGCAGAGCCAGAGCCCTGGTGTCAACATCCAGAGTGTGTCTGGTCAGCCTGGTGATGGCTTTAAGGTAAGTATCCGTGGAGCAGGTACAAACTCTAGTACAGCTCCAGTATATGTTATCGATGGTGTGTCTGGTGGTGATATTAATTCATTGAACCCTGCCGACATCGAGCGTATCGACGTATTGAAGGATGCTGCTTCTTGTGCCATCTATGGTTCTTCTGCTGCCAATGGTGTAATCTTGATTACAACCAAGCAAGGTAAGCTGGGTAAAGTTTCTGTAAGCTATGATGGCAACATCGGATGGTCTAACGTATATCGCTTGCCACAGATGTTGAATGCCAAGCAGTATATGGACGTTCTTGATCTCTATCGTTTCAACAACGGTCAGAGTGGGTACGATTGGGACTCTATGTTCAGCCGTGAGAGCGACAAGGCTCTGTTGGAGTCTTATAGAAATGGTTCAAATGCTGGTACCAACTGGATGGAAGAATTCCGCAACAAGAATGCTGTTGTAACTAACCACTCTTTCAATGTATCTGGTGGTAACGAGATGAGCAAGTTCTCTACAGGTATCGGTTACCAGTATCAGGATGGTGTTTTCGGTGGTCCTGTAAAGTCTGACTTCCGTCGTTTCACCTTCCGTTTGAACTCAGAGCATATCCTCTATAAGAAGGGAGATTTGGATGTCGTTAAGTTTGGTGAGAATGTATACTATCAGCACAAGCAGAACCAAGGTGTTCAGCAGGGTAACTTCTACTCTAATGACTTGAGTAACATGCTTCGTGGTGTGCCATTGATTCCTGTGAAGAACAGCGATGGTGATTACTTCATGTATGATGACTTCAATGCTTCAGGTCTCTTTGGTTTGACATCTTATGCTAGCAACCCTATTGCGTCAGCAGTTTATGGCCAGGGTGGTAACAACAAGAGCAAGAGCTTCAACTTGAATACTGTAGCTTACTTGGAGGTTCAGCCTATCAAGGGCTTGACATATCGTGGCCAAATCGCCTATAAACAGTGGTCAAGTTCTTATCGTTGCTTCTTGCCAACTTATAAGATGAATACCGCTGATAACAGGAATGTTAATCAGACAACCAATAATGTGGATCTGGGTTGGAACTGGACTTTGACCAATACATTGAACTACAAGTTTGATTTGAACAAGATTCATCACTTCGATGTCTTGGCAGGTACTGAGTATTATAAGTCTCGTCCAGACTATGGTGAGAGCGTAAATGCTACAGGTTACAACAATATCTTCTCTGATTTGGCTCATGGCTATTTGTCAAATACCCAGCAGACCAATACGGCAACTGTTTCAGGTACACCTGCAGCATATGGCTCTAAGATGTCTTACTTCGGTCGTTTAAACTACGACTTCAATGAGACATACATGTTGAGCTTGATTATGCGTGCCGATGGTTCTTCTAACTTTGCTAAGGGACATCAGTGGGGTTACTTCCCATCTGTCAGCGCAGGTTGGGTAATCTCTAACGAAAAGTTTATGCAGAGCACAAGCAAGTGGCTCACATTCTTGAAACTGCGTGCTGGTTGGGGTCAGAATGGTAACGATAACATCGATGCTTCTTTGTGGCGCTCTTCATTCGTATTCGACAATGCAGCTCTCTATAGCTTCGACAACAACAAGACAGGTGCAACAACAGGTGCTCGTCCAACACGTTTGGCTAACGAGGAACTTACTTGGGAAACTTCAGAACAGTTGAACATTGGTCTTGATGCTCGTTTCTTGGATGGTCGTCTCGCTTTCACAGCCGATTGGTACAACAAGAAGACCAAGGATCTCTTGGTAGAGGTAGGTAACTCTTCTGTTGCAGGTTTCGATAGCCACTGGGCTAATGCTGGTACAGTAGAGAACAAGGGTCTTGAGTTGACTCTCGGTTGGAACGACAACATTGGCAAGGACTTCTCTTACAATGTAGGTTGGAATATGGCTTACAACAAGAACAATGTTTCTAAGGTCAATAATTCTAATCACTTCGTAGGGGGTGGTGCTGGAGTCTTCAATGGTGCAACCAAGGCTGCTGCCATCGCACGTATGGAAGAAGGTCATTCTATCGGTTACTTCTATGGATTTAAGACTGCAGGTGTCATCCAGAATCAGGAAGATTTGCAGAACTATATCGCAAGCAATTGTGGTGGTAAGGCAAGCAACTCTTTGCAGGGTGATGGTTTGAAGCCTGGTGACTTGAAGTTTGTTGATACCAACAACGATGGTGTCATCAACGATAAAGATAAGGTGGATTTGGGTAGCCCACTTCCTGATGTTACTATGGGTATCAACTTGGGTGCATCTTACAAGGGTTTCGACTTGAGCGTAACTGGCTTCTGGTCTATGGGTGCTCAGGTAGTACGCAACTGGCGTAAAGGCTCAGATAGCTACTATAACAACTATACCACTGAGGTTTATCAGTATTGGAGTGGTGAGGGTACATCTAACAAGTATCCAATCTTGGAAGATGGTTCTTCTGTCAACTGGAATAACTTCTCAGACATTTATGTCGAGAATGCCAACTACTTCCGTTTGCAGAACTTGACTGTCGGTTATGACTTCAAGAACATTTGGAAGAACAGTCCATTCCAGCAGCTTCGTCTCTACTTCACAGCACAGAACCTCTTCACCATTACCAACTATAAGGGTATGGATCCTGAGAACGGACGTGCTTTGAACAGCAGCGAACCTTGGGTTACTGGTGTTGATATGGGTAACTACCCTTCTCCAAGAACCTATATGATTGGTGTAAATGTTAAATTCTAAACCGAACTTACAATGAATAAGATATATAAATACATAGGAGTTGCAGCAATGGCTATCACTTGCTTGTCTTCATGTGATTTGGATTCCATGAGCATGACAGAGAAGGATACCAGCAACTTCCCTACAACAAAAGATGATTGCCAGCAGGCTCTTGCAGGTGTATATGCCAATTTGAATGGCTATTCTGACAGTCCTCAGTTTACCTTTTTGTTCAATTCACTCCTAGCGTCGGATGACATGCTTGGTGGTGGTGGTGGTAACGACCAGTCTACCCAGGCTCAGGATATGTTGAAGAACTATGGTACAGATATGACCAAGTCTTTCTTCTTGCAGCGTTATCAAGGTATCAACCGTGCCAACACTTTGTTGGAGGCTCTTGACAATGTATCCATGAACGAGGATGACAAGAACGATACTAAGGGTCAGTTGCTCTTCTTGCGTGCATTCTACTATTATGAGTTGGCATCTATGTACAACAAGGTTCCTCTGGTCTTGACAGCCAAGGTGCCTGATGATTTGATTCCTCCTTCAGCAGCAAAGCTTTGGGGACAAATTCTCCTTGACTTGAAGCAGGCTTGCGACTTGTTGCCAGCCAAGAACAATCACAACAATGGTAATGTTGACAAGTACTGTGCTGAGGCTATGCTCGGTCGTGCTTGGTTGTATTACACAGGTATGTATTGCAATGGTGAGGACATCAAGGATTTGACAAGCACAAACTACAAGCCATTGGAGTCTGTAACCTTGGCTGACGGTTCAACCTTGACCAAGCAGAATGTAATCAGTTACATTGATGATTGTGTCAACAATTCTGGCTATAGCCTCGTCACAGATTATCGTAGCTTGTGGGCATATTCTAACAAATATACTGTCAACGACTTCTATAAGACTAAGGGCAGTGGAATCACATGGTGTCAGGACGATGAGAATGGTTCTATCAATGCTGCTGACACCGAGAATATGTTTGCCATCAAGTTCAATAAGTTGGCTGCATGGAGCAATGCGGCAGGTGGCAATAACATCGGTTACTGTAACTACTATTGCACATTCTTCGGCCTCCGCGGTGATCAGGATGTAGCCAATACCTTCCCATTCGGTCAGGGTTGGGGTGCAGGTCCTGTAGCTCCAAATCTTGTTCAGGATTGGGAAAGTGCTTCTCCTAAGGATGACAAGGGTAATGTTAAAGATATTCGTTTGAATGCTTCTGTTCAGATTTTGGCAGATCTTCCTAATTATCAGAAAGCCGGTGGCGGTTGGAAAGACTATAAGCAGGAGACAGACTATGCTAACATGAAGTTGGGACCTGTTTGCTGCAAGACAGATGACAAGGGGCAAGGCGGTTACTATAAGGTATTTGAGTATGCTATGTATGGTACTGATGGTTGGCTGAACGCTGAGGCAAAAACATCAAATATCCACGACCTCGTGATGATTCGTTTCGCCGATGTCTTGTTGATGCAGGCAGAGTTGAAAGAAGAGGTTACATCAGGTTTGCGTGCAATCATGAAGCGTGCAGGCTATTCAGATGCAGATATTCCTGGTACATACTCATTGGATTTGATTAAGAATCAGCGTCGCTTTGAGTTGGCTTTCGAGGGAACTCGTTGGAATGATATCCGTCGTTGGCATATTGCTGCCGCAGCCTTGGATCGTCAGAACGGATGTAAGATTTATACCGATGGTACTGAGGATACAAATGTATCTGGTTATGGTGCTCGTTATGAAGAGACTGCAGGTTTCCAGAAGATTCCTGAGACTGAGATTACCAATAGTAATAATCAGATGACTCAGAACCCTGGCTTTACAGATGCAAACAGCAACTACACGGGTTGGGGTGCAAAATAAAAGTCAAATAAAAACTTTAAACGATTCTAAGTATGAAAAAGTTATTATTATGTGCAGTAGCTGTCCTTGGCTTGTTCACTGCTTGTGATCCAAGTATTGACAACGATGGACCATCTGCCAATATCACAACAGAGCAATTGACCAATAGCTTTACCCTTACGGCTGAGAGCGATGGCAATAACAATATCACAGTAAACTCTAATCGTTATATTTGGGTTTATGATGCAGAAACCAATAAGGTTTTGGGTAAGGGATTGACACCAACATTTAAGGTGATGCCTCCTGCAAGAGACTTGAAGGTTTATGCTGTATGTAAAGGTGCAGATGGTACAGAAGTAAAGTCTGACGTTAAGACAATTACGGTAAATAATTTTACTAAGATTGATCCTATCGTAAAAACTTTCTTCGGAGAAAATTATGATCAGACCACTACCTGGACATGGGATGACACCTATGATGATGGTCTTGTTTGGTCTAATGGTGGTTACCTGAATACTAAGGATGTATCTGATGGCTGGTGGAAAGTTTCTAAAGAAGACATCGTCGGCCAGTGTAACGACAAGGGATATCCTAAGGATGTTCCTGGCACAGGTTGGTTCACATTGAGTTTGAAGGACGGTGTGAAGACTAGCCGTGGCGAGTCTGGTACAGTTATGGTATCTGAAGATAAGGTTTCAAGTGATGGTTGGGACATCGGTACACTTACATTCGAAGGTACTGTTCCTCTCTTGGGTGTTCAGGTCAACTTCGACAACCAGCGTCAGTATACCTACCAGATCTTGAAGTATGATGGCGACCACATGATTCTTGCAGCTCCTGAGCCAGGAGTTGCTTCTTCAGGTGGTACCGCATGGTTCTGGAGATTCAAGAGAATTCCAAATAAGTAATATGGTCAGCAAGTAATGAGACTACCCAATGACTAGGTTAAGGTAATCGTTGTGATTATAATATAAATAAGGTTAGGTCTCGGCTGTAGTGATTACAGTCGGGGCTTTTCTTTTTTTGATATGCTAAAATAATATCCGAAATGTTTGGCGGTTACGATAAATAATCGTACCTTTGCTGCGGTTCTAAAATTTAGTTTTATGCAGACAGTTAATTTACAGTATAACGTTCCTGCAGGTTATAGTCTGGAGGAATTTGTGGCTAAGGTTAATTCTTATGTTGCCCGCTTGGCAAAGAAATGTCAGGCAGGAGAGGAGTATGAGCCAAATGAAGAAACGAAAGCGGCTATTCGTGAAGCCCAGGCTCACATAGAAGCATATAAGCGAGGTGAAGAATGGGCAAAGAAAGACGTATTTGATAACGTGGATGATTTAATGGCTGATTTAATGAAAGAATGAAACATATTCATTATTCAAGTAAGTTTAAGAAAGACTTTAAAAAGTATAGGCTTTTTCCTGATAAGGTTACTGCCTTAGACAAAGTCTTGCGCCTTCTTGTGACAGAGCAGCCTCTTCCGAAAGAATACAGAGCTCATATTCTTAAAGGTAATTATAAAGGTTGTTGGGAGTGCCATATTGAAGATGATTATCTGTTGATATGGATTGATGATGATATGATAGAGCTGTTAAGGCTCGGTTCTCATACAGAATTGTTTAGTAAAAATAGGAAATGACAGAATTAAGAGATAAATGCTTAATGCTGCTCTTATTTGTCTGTTTTAACCTGCTGTGAATTGGTAAAAAACAGGCTGTTTAATACAGATAGTTAACTGGCAAACCACAGACAGCCTACTGGCGCTTTAGCTGCTAGTGGGCTGTTTGCCTAGAACAGCCATCCCCAATGCCTTTGTTTCGTTTTTATACAAGGCTTATGTAGAAATACTCTTCACTCTTCACCTTTCGCTCGGAATCCCCTGTGTTTATCGGCATTCCGAGAGGTGAAGAGTATTCGGGCACTCTTCACCTACTCTTCACCACTCTTCACCTTTCTTCACCTCTTTGTTTCGGCGGATTTGCGTTTCTTCTTATGCCTTGAAGCCTTGTGCCTAGGTGAAGAGTGGTGAAGAGTGGGTGAAGAGTCGCTAATAACTCTTCACCCCTTGAAATGCCCTATTTATGGGCATTTCAGGGCATAAGGTGAAGAGTGAAGACCTTTTGGCGGAATAAGGCTAAGCCCCGACTTCCGTCCAGCAGTCGGGGCTTTTCGTAGCATTATGTTAGCAGGATTTGACTTTTATTGCTTTTCTTCTGTACTATCTTGTTGAATTGCATGATTTTGTTTGGAAGTTACAATATTTTATTGTAACTTTGTACGGGTATAAGGAATGTCCTAAACCGTCCACGGACGTTGTGGAAAGAACATGAATTTAAAATATAATCTCATGAAGAATTTGATGATAAAAACTTGGAAACCGCTGCTGTCGCTGCTCTTCGGTGTGGCGGTCGTGATATTCTGGTCAGTACCATTCGTAGGCGGACTCTGCTTTCAGGAACAGTATCAGATGTTTCTCTTTGATACCGGCTATTTCCTGGAGCGCATTGTACTGGCGGGAGGATTGGCTGACTATATCAGTGAGTTTCTGGTACAGTTCTATTATATGCCTGTATTGGGCGGTGCCATCATCGCTTTGCTCTTGATGGGCATTCAGGCTGCCGTATGGGGACTGATGAAACAATATGGAGCAAGGCATGATTTCCCGAGCTATCTCCTGAGTTTCCTTCCAAGCATCGCCCTGTGGTGCGCCATGGGCGACCAGAACATCCTGCTTTCTTTTGTGGTTGCACTTTTCGGAGCTCTGCTGATGGGATGGATTCACAACCGATTCCACAACCGGTTGGTAAAGGTGGTGTTCGAACTGGTAAGCACGGCATTGGTTTATTGGTTCCTGGGACCGGTAGTATTCGTTTATGTAGTCCTGATGATAGGCGATACGCTGAAGAATGCCAAGCAGAAGGACAGTATCCTTTCCGGAATAGGCTATTCTGTCTGCATCCTTGTGCTTACCATAGCCTGGATCCTGCTGACCACGCAGACTTTGCAATATCCTTTGTATCGCATCTTTGCCGGACTTAATTATTATCGCTATCCGGGTACCATATCTCCGTTGCCTTTTGTTGTGATGGTATGGGCAGTAGTGATTCCTTTCCTGGGGATGATTCCATGCCACCGGAAATTCTTGCAGAAGTTACAGCAATCCAAAGTGGTCATGGCTTTGAGCTATGTATTGGTGATTGTGGCTTCATGGTTCGGCATCAAGGCTTCCTTTGATGAGATGACCTACGAACTGATAGATTATGATTTCCTGGTTCGCACCGAACAGTGGGATAAGATTATAGAGAAGGCAGAGAAGAAGCCGGCAACCACACCGCTCAGTGTTTCGTGTGTGAATCTTGCCTTGAGCCAGAAGGGTATGCTTGCCGACCGTCTTTTCGAGTTCTATCAGAATGGAGGCGAGGGCTTGTTCCCGACCTTTACCCGCGATATGATTTCGCCGGTATCTACTGCAGAAATCTTCTTCCGTTTGGGAATGGTGAATGATGCCGAAAGATATATGTTCGAAGCGCAGGAAGCGATACCGAATTATCGCAAGAGTGCCCGATTGACCCGCAGAATTATAGAGTGCGAAATCATCAACGGCAACTATCAGGTAGCTGCCAAGTTGCTCCGCCGACTGCAGAAGACGCTCTTCTATAGCAACTGGGCGAACCAGATGATGGCGCTGCTGGGTAATGAGAAGGCTATCAACCGGCATCCTGTTTATGGCAAGTTGAGAAAGTATCGCGAGAAGAAGCAGGACTTCCTCTTCAGCGACCGGGAGATGGACCAGATGCTGGGCTTGCTTTTCCTGAACGATAACCATAACAGGATGGCATACGAATATCTGATGTGCTACGAACTCCTGCAGCGCGATATGGAGAAGTTCATGCAGTATTATCCGCTGGGCAGTTTCGTGGGTTACGACCATATTCCACGTACCTTCCAGGAGATTCTCATCGGCAACTGGATGAAGACACATAGCGATCCACGTACCATCCCATATAGTGTGGATGCACAGAACGTGAACAATACGCTCAACTTCATTCAGCTCTATATGCAGAATCCGAAGGATCCTCAGCTTGATCAGCAGCCGTATGTATCCAATGCCTGGCACTATATGGTGATACAAGACAAGGAGGAAGCTAAGAAGGAGGAGAAGAAAACTATATATTAATGTTGAATGTTAAGTGTTAAATGTTAAGTTGGCAATCTTGCTGATAATTAGTGCATAATACACGTTGATAATATTTGGTTAGAAAATGAAAACGATAAAATCTTTATTGTGCTCTCTGTTGGTTGGAGTGGTGATGGCTTCGCTTAGTGCATGTTGTTACCCTCCGGCGTGGAAAGATGCCAAGGAAATCAATCAATTCCCTAAGATATTCCCCGATTATGTTGGGGTTACAGTTCCTGCCAATATCGCACCGCTCGATTTTAACATGGCGGACGAGGATATTGAGGATATGTATGTATGTGTGCAAGGTCCGAAAACCATAGAGGGACTATATTCTTACGACAAGAAGTATGCGGAGTTTGAGGTAGATGAATGGCATGATTTCTTGAAAAAGAACAAGGGTGAAAAACTCATAGTTTCTGTGTTTGTAGAGAAGAATGGCGAAAAATTGAAGTACAAGGACTTCAATATCTATGTAAGCCCCTACGAGTTGAACGACTGGGGCTTGACTTATCGTCGTATAGCTCCTGGCTATGAGGTGTATGGCAAGTTGGGCATTTATCAGCGCAACTTGAGTAATTTCGAGGAAACTGCAATCCTTGAGAATACCGCAGCGCCGGGTGCCTGTCTCAACTGTCATACGGCAAACAGAACCAATCCCGACCAGTTTACCTTCCATGTACGTGGAGACCATGGCGCTACCTTGGTTTCGCAGAACGGTAAGCGGGAGTGGCTGAAGGCGAAGAATGATTCCCTGAAGGGTTCGATGGTTTATCCTTACTGGCATCCATCGGGCAAGTATTGCGCCTATAGTACCAATACCACCCATCAGAGTTTCCATGCAGTAAAGGATGAGCGCATCGAAGTTTTCGACCAGGCATCGGATGTCTTCGTTTATCAGCCGGCAACCCATGAACTGATATTGGATTCGCTCCTGATGACGAAAGATCATTACGAGACCTATCCGGTATTCTCGCCTGATGGCAAGACGCTCTATTTCTGTTCTTCTACGGCAGAGCCTATCCCAAGTGGGTATAAGGATATCAAGTATAATATCTGCAAGATTAGTTTCGATGCAGCTACGGGTAAGTTTGGCAACAAGGTGGATACCATCTTTAATGCCCGTGAACTGGGCAAGAGTGCTACCCATCCACGTCCTTCGTATGATGGCAGGTACATCATGTTTACGATGAGCGATTATGGCTGTTTCCCTATCTGGCATAAGGAAGCGGATAACTGGTTGCTGGATTTGAAGACAGGTCAGGCTAAGCCTCTGGCTGCAGCCAATAGTAAGAATACGGACAGTTGGCACAACTGGAGTAGGGATTCCCATTGGTTTGTCTTTACATCCCGCCGTGGTGACGGTCTCTATACCCGTCTTTACCTTGCCTGCATTGATGATAAGGGCAATGTAAGCAAGCCGTTCCTGCTGCCTCAGCGCAATCCGAAAAAGTACTACGACGAGTTGCTGGATTCCTATAATACCCCTGATTTCACTTCGAAGCCAGTAGAGCTGGATGCCCGTGCGGCAGGAAATGAAATCATGAGTGATAAGAGGATTCCGACAAAGGTTAGATGACGGAATCTTTATAATTCCTTATTCTGTAGAACATAATTCCTTCTCTGCAATGCATTCCATTTCTATCAACCAGCCGGGGCGGCATACTTTTGCCTCCACGATGATGCGGGGGATTTGTGGATAAAACTGCTGCATCAGTCTGTCAACCGTATGATAGTCGGAGATGTCGCGCAGATAGATGATGAAGTATTGGATATCATTCATCGTGGCATCGCCATCTTTCAGCAGGGCGCCGATGTTCTCAAGCAGTCTGCCGGTCTGGCGCACGATGTCTCTTTCATAGACCACATCTCCATGCTTGTCGATACTGGCTGTACCGGAGATGAAGTATTGTTGCTTGAACTGCTGGCTTCCTTCTGGATGGAGAGTATGGGTAGGTAGCGTAAGCCGGGTTCCTCGTTCGAAGGCTACTCCATATTCATGGGCAGGATTCAGATGTTCGAGTGCCTGAAGATACTTCTTGTCCTCTTCCTTGATATGGGGGATGGTGAGGAAGTCGATGGCTACAGCTGCATGGCGTACCGGAGTGGCGCCACCGATACCTGTGCTGGCGATGTAGTGGGTGTCGGCTGTCAATCCCTCTTTATCGAAGATGTCATTACGGGCTTCTACTACGCTTTGATAGTTTACATCGATGTTGGTGACGTATATCCAGGTGCGAATCAGGTTGCGTTCCATTGTCATATCCGTACCTTCGATAGTCTTCAGGTATTTATTGAAGAGAAGACGGGTCTGTTCGTACGAATCCTTTCCCTTAGCCTCCTCCTCTGTAAGGCGAAGACTGTGAAAGAGAATGGAAGTCTGGGAGTCCGTTGTCTTGATCAGCAGACTCACCTTGCTGCCATTCAGTGGAGTCTGTTCCACGATAGTGAGGTTTGCGCCTTTCAGAAACTCCTGATAAAGGAGAGATTCTTCGAACTCTCTTATCTGGTTCTGGGCGTCGCTGAGGAATACCTTACAATATTGCAAGGTACGGTTTTCCAGTTTCTCTGTATCGAGAAAGTTACCTAGTTTTAGATACAGAAAGTTAAGGCGATCATTGAATGAACCCTTAGCTTCTGGTGAAAGTATTATGTATTTGTCCATCTTGTTTTTCTTTTTTTACGGCAGCAAAGGTACGGATAATATCTGAGATATAAGAATATAGACAGGATGAAAAGATAAAAATACCGAGATATGGGGAGAGGAACAGGCTGGATAGAACGGAAACGAGGGAAATAAAGGCATGCTTTCCTTTACTTCCCTCTATCTTTTCTTATTTCCTGTTTTATAGTGATTCGAGCATACGCTTGATGACAACCTCGGCTGAAATCTCACGGTTGGCAGCCTCTGGAATCACCAGGCTGTTCTTGCTTTCAATGACATCATCGGTTACAATCAAGCCACGGCGAACTGGCAGACAGTGCATGAAGCAACCATCGTTGGTCCAGCTCATGTGCTCCTCGTCGATGGTCCAGCTCATATCCTTGCTCTGAATTTCGCCATACTGTGCTGGGTCTTTCACGCCCGGACAGCTCCAGTTCTTGGCGTAAACGAAGTCTGCACCTTCCAGCGCCTTCTTCTGGTCGTACTCTACCTTGGCATTGCCAACGAACTTAGGATCGAGTTCGTATCCCTCAGGGTGAGTAACTACGAAATCTACATCGGCTGCATTCATCCACTGGGCGAATGAGTTTGGTACAGCCTGAGGCAAGGCACGGCAATGAGGAGCCCAGGTCAGGACTACCTTAGGACGAGCCACCTTCTTATGCTCCTCGATGGTGATGAGGTCGGCAAATGCCTGGAGAGGGTGAACGGTAGCTGTCTCCATAGCGAAGACTGGGCGGCCGCTGTACTTTACAAACTGGTTGACGATGGTCTCGGCATAATCATATTCTCGGTCTTTCAAACCGGCAAAGCTACGAACACCGATAAGGTCGCAGAAGCTACCCATCACAGGGATAGCCTCAAGCAGGTGCTCACTCTTGTCGCCATCCATGATAACGCCACGCTCTGTCTCCAGTTTCCATGCACCAGCATTCACATCGAGCACGATTACATTCATGCCCAGGTTCATCGCAGCCTTCTGTGTACTCAGTCGGGTACGGAGACTGTTATTGAAGAATATCATCAGCAAGGTTTTGTTCTTGCCCAACTCCTGATAACCGAAACGGTTTGCTTTTACTTCCTGTGCCTCGGCGAGCGCTGCTTTCAGGTCGCCAAGGTCTTCAACATTAAAGAATGTCTTCATTGTTATTTCGTTTTTTATTTGTTATTTCTGATATATATTGCTATTGAATTATTCACTCTTCGTTCTTCACTTCCTTATTTGTCCCTGACCTGTAATCAACCACTTGTAGGTGGTAATTTCTTCTAGCGCCATTGGTCCGCGTGCTCCAAGCTTTTGGGTACTGATGCCAATTTCTGCGCCCAATCCGAACTGTGCGCCATCGGTAAAGCTGGTAGGAGCGTTTACATAAACGCAGGCTGCATCTACCATTGCCTGGAACTTCTTCTGGGCAGTTTCATTGTTGGAAACGATGCTCTCGCTGTGCCCACTGCCGTAGGTAGCGATGTGTTCGAGTGCCTCATCTTCTGAAACAACGGTTTTGATGCCCATCTGCATGCTGAGCCATTCGGTGTTCCAGATGCTCTTCACGTTAGTATCTGTTTCCTTCATCTTCGCTTCGCTTTCCTCTGCCTTATATAATAAGGTGTCAGGATAGTGACCCTTTAAAGCTTCGTAAGCCTTAGCATCAGCATGAATCTTGGTTTGCTTCTCGGCGAGTCCTTCACAGAGGACAGGGAGGTCGCTTAATCTGCTTTCGTGAATCAGCAGACAGTCGAGCGCATTGCATACGCTCACTCTTCGGCATTTTGCATTGGTGATGATGCGCTTGCCCATCTCCAGGTCGCCATCCTTGTCGAAGTAACAATGTACCACACCGGCTCCGGTTTCGATAACCGGAACTTTGGCTGTATCTCGAACGAAGTTGATAAGCTTCTTTCCTCCACGAGGAATGCAGAGGTCAATATAGCCCACGGCATTCAGCATTTCGCCGGTAGCCTCATGGGTAGCAGGGAGCAGTGTAACAACATTCGGATCAATACCAAAAGTTATCAACACTCTGTGGATAAGTTCGACACCCGCTGAGTTTGAGGCGTTTGCATCCTTTCCACCTTTCAGTACGCAAGCATTTCCGCTCTTGAAACAGAGTGAAAAAACATCGTAGGTAACATTAGGACGGGCCTCGTAAATCATGCCGATAACTCCGAATGGAACGGCAACTCGCTGCAGATGCAAACCATTTTCGAGTGTTTTGTCTTTGAGAACTCTTCCGAGCGGTGAGGGCAGGGTACTGACGTGTCGCATATCCGAAGCAATATCCTGGAGTCGCTGCTCTGTGAGTTGCAATCGGTCGTAGAGCGGGTTCGCCTTGTCCATCTTCGCCAAGTCTTCTGCATTCGCTTTGAGAAGCGCAGGAGTTTCTGCGATGATGGTATCTGCCACCGCCTGCAGGATTTCATTACGTTGTTCATCAGTTAGCAAACCAAGTGTTTTGCTAGCTGCCTTCACTTTTTGGAAAGTTTCTTTCAGTTCCATTCGCTATTTCCTTTCTTATTTTTATGATAAGATATTTTGTAATGTGTTACGAGTTCCCTCTTAACAACGGCAAAGGTAAGCATAAATATCGGAAATTGCAAACTTTATGCAAGAAAAAGTGATGATTTTATAGATAAATGGATAGTTATACGGAAAATGATATTAAAAAAGGTCAGGCAGCGCCTGACCTTTTTGGGGTAGCAAAGAAGATTCAGCAGACAGTGTCTGCTGTTTTTGCTTTTTGAATTCTTCAGACAGTGTCTGAGAAATTGTTAACTCTTTGAATTTCAGGTAGAACTTCTTGAAAGATACGATTTTATATCGAAAAAGCAATCTTTCTCTTCACTTTTTTCGATAAAAAGTTGCAGATAATAATTGTATTTCCAAAAGAAAGTAGTATCTCTGTATCAGAGTTTGTAGTTGTACAACTATAGTGTATAAGGTTGTACAACTATGGAGGGTAAAGTTGTACAACTATAAGGTGTGTTATTGTACAACAATAAGGTGTTGTCACTATAGTCAGCAGATGTGCTGACTGCAGTCGGCAGAGCTGCTGAGCCTAGTGGCAAACTCCGAGAAGCAGTATTCTCTTACCCAAGAAACTGTCTCCGCTAACTCAAGAAACTATCTCCGTTAACCCGAGATTCAGTGTCCGTAAGCTTAAGCAACCATATTCTCTTACTTAAGCAACCACATTCTCTTACTTAAGCAACCATATTCTCTGGCTAGTTTAAGCACTAATTTCCTGTTGCCTAGTTTCATACGCCATTACATTTTTTATGTTACAACTTTTTTGTAATGGCAAAGATACGGCTTTTTCTGAATAGAACAAATAAAAAGCCCAGAAAGTATATACTGGGCTTAGAAATGATATAAACTTCTCAATGTTTGTCTGATATTCCCTTGTGTCTTCTATGCGAATAAGTCGTTCATAGTGTGACCATGGAAGTAAATGTAATACTTGCTTTCTGAATTCCTCAGACACTGTCTGATGAATTTCTAATTCTTGGAATAATAGGAAGAACTTCTTGAAATTTATGAGGTTTGTCTCAGAGAACCCTTTCCCAAATTCCTTTGTAAGTGCAGCGGATGCCACCTCAATAATATGCTTTCCATACTCAGCCCTTGCTTCTCCGTTCTACTCCTCTTCCACAATACGTTTCCCTATTCTCCAGTTTCTTTCTACCAGAGAATAATTGACGGCAGCGAAAGCTTTGCTTCTTGCTTTGCTGACTATTGTCTTCAAATCATTTACGAGAAACTTCTCTTCTCCTTTATATGAGTGCTCCATCTGCTTCATAATTATGCCTTGTTTTAAGTATGGTGAGTGCAAAGATACGTTTTTTTATTGGTAAAGCACAAAAATATGGTTAAAAAGTTTGCGGAAACCAAAACATTTGCTATCTTTACATCGTCAAACCCTTGCTGAAAGCCCTCGTGGGTGGGATGTTTAGGGAGATATACATAAAAGGCGTAACAGTACGCTTTGGTTTTGGCGTGTTGGAATTTCGCAAATTTTACGTCATTTAGTATAAGAGGATAGTTCTTCACAAATGGGAAGAAATTATTTTTTTAACACCGAAGAAGCACTTTTACGAAAAAAACGTATTTTTGCACTTGCGTGTTGAATTTGCGTAGGAACAAAACATTAACTTTGAAAACAAAAGCTGAAAATTATTAAGGATGGGAAAAACAGGGAGACTTTATCTGTGTGCATTGGCAACGGTGATTTTTGTGCTTGCATCTTGTAGTAGAAAGCACGAAATCTCGTTCACGGCTAAAGAGCGACATGAGATAGACAGCATCGTGAAGTCTTTGCACAGTATGGACAGGCTTGACAGTATTCATCAAGCAATGCGCAAGCAACAGAATTTGCTCGGGCAGATAATCGTACTGCGCGAGTGGGGCAAGCAGTTGCGCAACGAAAGCCGTTTCGACGAGGCTCTGGAGAAACACGGCGAAGGATTGGAGCTTGCCGAACACGTGGGCGACACGCTTGAATGGGTGCAGGCGCTGAACAACATCGGCACCGACTACCGCCGCATGGGAATTCTCGATGCAGCGCAAAAGTACCACAAGAACGCACTGATAATGGCAGAAGAATGTTCTGACACATCGTTTACCGCATGCAAGAACCGCGTCATCTCGCTCAATGGACTTGCCAACGTCTATCTCACCGTCCAGAACTTTCATCTTGCCGACAGCTGTCTGCGACAAGCCCTTGCCGGCGAAAAATCACTCGGTAGCATCACGGGGCAAGCCATCAACTGCGCTAACCTCGGCTCTATATTTGAAATCAAAGGACAGACCGACTCTGCATGGATTTACTACAAAAAGTCAATGGAACTCAACACCCAAGATGGCAATACGCTCGGCATAGCTCTCTGCCACACCTATTTCGGCAACCTCTATGAGAAGGCGCATCAACTTGACAAGGCCCTGGCGGAATACAACAAAGCCTACCACTTGATGAAGAGTTCCAAGGACCAATGGCACACGCTGAACTCGCTTATCGCCATCGCTGGAGTATATATAACCAAGGGAGACTACAAAAAGGCCGGAAGTTTTCTCACAAAGGCCAAGGATATCACCACAAGCATACACAGCACTGAGCATTTGGCACAAATATACGACCTTTACTGCAAACTCTGCAAAAAACGTGGCGACTGGCGAAGCGCGCTGCTTGCCCATGAACGGTCGGCTGCGCTTCAAGACAGTCTCATCGACATGGAGAAGGTGAACCGCATGCAAAGTGTCAGCTTCAATATTGAGCACGAACAGTATACACGACATGTCGCTACCGCCAACAACAAGATAACGCAAGAACGATTGGCTCGCCATACAGGATATGCCATTTTTGCAGTCATCATCTTCTTTCTTGCCGTCATCATCGGATTGCTCATCTATAACCGCAAGCTCAGCAAACGTGGCTATGAAGCGCTAAAAAAGCTCAATGACATGCGTGAAACATTCTTCCGCAACGTCACACACGAATTCCGCACACCGCTGACAGTTATCCTCGGACTGAGCCATGACTTGCAGAAGGACAGCATAACAACGGATGAAGCACACGACATGGGCATGACCATCGAAAGGCAAGGCAACCGAATACTAAGACTTATCAATCAGTTGCTCGACATTTCAAAGATTCGTTCTGCCATCGGCAAGCCGGAATGGAGGAACGGCAATATTGTGGCATACATAAGCATGATAATTGAGATGTTCGAGGATTATAGCCGGAAGCGTGACATTAAACTTCAGTTTATTCCCCATGAGAACGAGATATACACTGACTTTGTACCCGAATACATGAACAAGCTCATGAGTAATCTACTGTCGAATGCCATAAAGTTTACGCCTGCTTTGGGAAAGGTAAGTATCAGCTTGTGGCGCAACGACAGACGACTGCATATAGTCATAAGCGACACGGGGTGCGGCATATCAAAGGAGAACCTGCCACACATCTTTGAGGAATTCTATCAGGCTGACAATAACGAAGAAGCGGGAACAGGCATCGGCCTGGCGCTTGTCTATCAGATTGTGAAACAACTTGACGGCACAATTTCCGTAGAGAGCACTGAGGGAAAAGGCACCACATTCCATATCGTGCTACAGATCAAAGCAGAAAGCAAAATGTCCCACAGTATCCTCAAAGAAGAGCCGAAGGCAATTTCTCTTGGCAATGATACACAGACTAAACTTTTGTCCGATTCCCCACATTTCGAGGAATCAGTAGAGGGCTTGATCGATAGCTCGGGCAAGGTTTCCATCCTCATCGTTGAGGACAATGCCGATGTGGCAACATACATCGGCAGGCAACTCGGCATAAAGTATAATGTTCTTTATGCCCGAAACGGCGAGGAAGGTTTTGACTTAGCCAGCAAACAACTGCCTGATGCTATTGTTACCGACCTTATGATGCCGAAGATGGACGGCATGGAACTGATGCGGAAGATACGCAGCGACGAGCTGACAAGCCACATTCCTATTGTCGTTGTCACGGCAAGAGTCACCGAGGCAGACCGTCTCCGTGGTCTTGAGGCTGGAGCCGACGCATATCTTACGAAGCCTTTCAGCAGCGATGAACTTCTCACCCGTATCGACAAATTACTTGAACAGCGTACACGCCTGCAGAAGAAGTTCTCACAGATGATTCTATCAAACGATGACAAGCCGAACACGCAAACGCTATCTCCTGCCAGCGAGGTCAGAAGAGAGGAGCCCTTCGTCAACCGTGTCACCGACTGTATCTACGTCATTTTAAATTCAGGCAAGTTTGCTGATGTCAACACTGTTGCAGAACGACTTAACATGAGCTACAGCCAGTTCTATCGCAAGCTGACAGCAATCACGGGACTCACACCTGTGCAATATATTCAACGCACAAAGGTGGCGAAGGCAAAACTGATGCTCACGAAACATCCTGAGATGAGTTTTAACGCTGTTGCCGACCAATGTGGGTTCACCGACTACTCGAATTTCGTGCGTGCCTTCCGCAATGTGCTAAATATTACTCCGACACAGTTCGTCAGGCAAATAACCAACTCTCCGAAAGACTGACACTGACAAGCAGAACAATTGTTTTTCATAGCCGTTGGTGGCAGATTAGTGGCAGAGATTTGTAAAACAAAGCAAACTCGCAAAGTTTGTGCCCATGATTCCATGTGCACAATCTTTGCGAGTTTATGGAGAAATGTCTATCCCCACTGATTGAATGCAAATTGCTTATCTTCTAATTATCTTACGTCCATTCTGAATGATGATACCTTTGTAATCACGACCTACACGTTGTCCGGCTATGTTGTACATCGGGGCGTTCTTGTCTACACCATTCACACCTTCAACTGAGTCAATTCCAGTAGATGACATCTGCTTTACCTTCACAGAGAATATCTTAGCCCCGTTGGTTGGTGCAGCCATAGCTCTTGTGCCCACTGCAGCCGAGGAATTGTTGGTGGTATAGAGATAAACGTAGGAGTCTTGAGCAACGGTATAGCTGACGTTGGTTTCTTCCTGCGAACCAGAAGTGATGGTCTGCGGAGCGTCGGTGCCCACCTGCACGGCAACAGCCGTTGTGCCATAGGTCTGTGTCTCGACGGTGATGATGCCCTGTCCTTCTGGCACCATAAGAATCAATCCCGTGTAGCCATTGTCTGCGGCAACAGAGATTGGGTTTTCAGACGATGCGATGGTTGCCATGTCGGTGTTGTTGGTAGTCTGGACAAGCACAAGCGAATTGTCTGTACTGTCGTAGTAGCCTGTTTGCTCTGAACCAGTGGTATTGATGTTGAAGTAAACGTTGTTGACGACTTGGTTGTTGAGGTCGGTGCTTTCTGTGATGTTGTTGGTGTCAATAACGTCGACAGCAGTGTTGCTGTCGGTGACTACAGGCGATATCTCGGTAGGCTTCGGTGAAGCGATGCCAATGGTCGCCGTCTGCGCTGCGGCTCCCGTGGCGTCAACGATGCCTGAGACATATTCTTTTTCATTCATCGCACTCACAAAACGGGCACCCATAGGAGAGAGGATGGACACGTTGTCTGAGAGATTGAGATTCCACACGCCACAGACGGCATGAAAGCCGCCAGAAGCATGCAGAGTTGCATTGTCGATGGTCAGTGTTCCGTCGATCTTTCCTTCTCCAGCCTTAAAGTAGACACCGGTTCCACTCTTTGTTGCGCCATTGGCTATTACCACGCAGTTTCTGATGGTGAGATTGGAAAGATATGCCAATATTGCCTCACTCTGAAGTCCGTTCACCGTCAATGTGTCAGTGCCATTGTTTTGTCCCTCTATAGTCAGCGTTGGGCCGTTGTACGATGCCATATACCCATTACCATAGTTGAAATCAATGCCAATATTGCCACCAGTGATTGTGCTATTGCCGTTGAGCATGATGGTGAGATTGTCACCATACGCCTTGATACCCTCATTAGCCTTGCCGCCAGGGTTGATGTTGGCATTGGTCAGCACCAATGCACCGCTCTTGGGGTCAATGGCTACGCTGCCTTTGTCGCACAATATATCATACATGTTGTCCTGTGTCACTTTCTCGCCTTGCACAAAGAGTGAGTTGGTCTGTATGTTGAATTGCGCCGTCAATGTCTGGCTGCGTGTCGTGCCATCTGTGACATAGGCAACAATGCCCGATGGCTCGGTCAGTTCCACTGGCCCTTCGTATTTCAAGACATCCGACGTGCGACTAAAGCCGTTCCCGCTGATGATGTAATAATAAATGTCGCCAGCCGTGTTCGGATTGGTAAGAGTAACCCTTACGGCCTGTGTGAACACATTGGCATCGGGGTGTAGCTGGTGCTGTCGGCAGACAATACCGGTGCGTTGTAGCCTACGTTCGGTTCGAGTCCCTCTTCTATGGTTTTGAAATATCTCCACGGAGCGCAGACGCTGTAATGAGGCTTGCTGCCAAAGGGTACGTTTAGGGTAGCTCTTTTACAGATACTAAGGCTGCTTCTCTCTCGCCACAAATAGTCGCTGTCGCTATTGAAGAGCGTGTACCAGGTATTGACAGCATATATACGCTTGCTTATTACCTTCTCCAAGTTGAAGCAATGACAGAATGGTTGCTCCCCATAGTCGGTCATGGTCTCTGGCAAGATGAGCACTTTGAAATTCTTATTGCCGAAATGATGGCCATATATGCCACTGGGCACAGAAGTCACCTTATATGTGGTTTCGCCCACGTTGACATATCCTGGTATGTCCAGCGTGTCAGTATAGCCATAGGCATTGTCCACGGTCAATGAATCAGAGCCATGAACATAGAAACAAAATGTCACGCCATTGACTGTAGCATAGACACTGTCACCACTCAATGTTCCCGTTACATTCTCTTGTGCCGAAGCCGAAGACAGGCAGACGGCGAGTAGCAGAGCTAAGAGGATTCCACGAAGTCTGCCATGATGTTGCTGTTTTAAAGTTGTTGTCATAATACAATATATTTTTATGTGAATAATAGACTAAGTCCATACCATAATAAGATGCTGCAAAATTATGAAAAAATGTCGGATACTCTATTACAGAATCTTTCAACTTTCTTGCGAAATCTTGCAAAATTCACATGAACCATCTTGCGAAACCTTGCACATAGACTTAGCCAATGCCTATAAACAAAAGGATTTTCTGTGACATATTTACGTTGTTTAACAATCGTCATTATGAAAGTAAAAGAGTAGTTGCTGCTATAATCCACCCCTTACCCTTCATCCTCCCTTTTTTCGGATCTCGGTTTTGATATGAAACAAAGTACCCTTGGTATCTTCTGCTATCATCTCGGTCGTAATATACCGAAGGGATGATGCGAGAGGTTGGGAGAGATGGGTCGCCATTGTAAATGCCATCCACATTGGAGAGCAAAACGAGGGCATCGGCATTCAGCATTCTTGCTATCAAGCCCGATAATTCATCGTTATCGGTAAACATCAACTCGTTGAGGCAGGCGGTGTCTGACCTTTTTGAAAGTGCGAAGATAAATTATCAGACAGTGTCTGCTGTTTCATGTGGCGGAAGCGATGACGATGATGTGGCAACGGTTAATGCCGCTTCTGTTATAGCATCTAGCTATTCTGGAACATTGAAGCCAATAGGCTTCTCTGATGCTCCTGCGGCTTGTTATGTAACTTTAACCCGCCTTTCCTCGAAAACTATTCGTTTGGATAGATTACTCTGTGAAAAATTTGATGTAGATTTGAATCCAGTCAACTTGACTATAGTTGATAATGGAAACGGAAGATATACTTTGGAATCGGAAACTTCCAAAAGCATAGGAGGTACGTACTATCAAGGGCAGCTAACTTTGACCTATCAAAATAGACTTGGTGTCACATTCTCTTTTACAGGTAGTAAGGATTGATTAGTTATAAAGTAAGTAACAACCTGTTGGCGGAATTAGTTTAGCGCATATTTAACCCTGCCAATCGGTCTAT
>ERZ1023694.17-NODE-17-length-97798-cov-113.589464_pt1 | contig 97798 bp, 95 predicted proteins | sample MGYA00380348_ERZ1023694 | MGnify/ENA primary metagenome ERZ1023694 (study PRJEB33179, sample SAMN07449026) | human gut metagenome | biome: Human-gut; feature: Human associated habitat; material: Faeces | host: Homo sapiens | place: India:Kasaragod | collected... | reverse complement strand
CTCTCTTCTTGAGGTTATTCCAGATAGCAGAACCCACGAGTCCGTGGTGTCCTGCAATATAAATCTTTGAATTCTTATCCAACATAATTACTTAACAATTCCCTTTTCCAAATATTCTGCAAGATTGCAGCGAACCTTCTGACCGGCATCCTCGGCAGCAACCTTCGCCATATCGCTCTCTACCATGATCTTGACGAGATCCTCGAAAGAGGTGGTGTTAGGATTCCAGTTGAGCTTAGCCTTAGCCTTTGTTGGGTCACCCCAGAGGTTCACCACGTCGGTAGGACGGTAGAAATCAGGAGAAACCTCAACGAGTGTCTTGCCGATGAGTTCCTCAGGACCCTCAACGCAGATACCCTTCTCGTTCTCATCCTTGCCTTCCCATTTCAGTTCGATTCCTACATAGTGGAACGCCAGCTGGGCGAACTCACGGACAGAGTGCTGCTTACCTGTTGCAATCACGAAGTCCTCTGGTTTCTCAGCCTGGAGAATCAGCCACATACACTCTACATAATCCTTGGCATAACCCCAGTCGCGGAGCGAATCCAGGTTACCGAGATAGAGCTTGTCTTGCTTGCCCTGCTTGATGCGGGCTGCAGCCAAAGTAATCTTGCGGGTTACGAAAGTCTCACCACGGCGCTCACTTTCATGATTGAAGAGGATACCAGAGCAGCAGAACATATCATAAGCCTCACGATACTCCTTGACAATCCAGAAACCATACTGCTTGGCAACAGCGTATGGAGAATAAGGGTGGAATGGAGTGTTCTCGTTCTGAGGAACCTCTTCTACCTTACCGTAGAGCTCAGATGTTGAAGCCTGATACATGCGGCAGGTCTTCTCCAGACCGCATTGGCGGATAGCCTCCAGGATACGGAGCACACCGGTAGCATCTACATCTGCTGTAAACTCAGGGGAGTCGAAGCTCACCTGTACGTGGCTCTGAGCCGCAAGGTTGTAAACCTCTGTAGGTTTCACCTTGTTCATCACCTGGATGATACTCATGGAGTCACCGAGGTCGGCATAATGAAGATGGAAGTTTGGCTGACCTTCCAAGTGAGCGATACGCTCACGGAAATCAGTAGATGAACGCCGGATAGTTCCGTGAACATCATAATCTTTTTCCAACAATAATTCAGCCAAGTATGATCCATCCTGACCTGTAATACCTGTAATAAGGGCTACTTTTCTATTATCCATGAAAATTTTGATAGAAATTAATAAATATATGTGTTGATTTTAATACCTATTGGTATAAACAGTTTGGGAAAAGTTGAATTACTTTCCGAATTCCTTGATTCTCTGTTCCTCTTTCAATGAACAGACAAGCAATTGTCCGTGCTTCTCAGCTACGATATAGCCATCCAAGCCTTGAACTACCACCTTGCTTTCATCGGCTGCATGAACCACGCAGTTCTTGCATTCATACAAGCGGATGTCCTTGCCTACCTTGGCGTTGCCATCCTCATCTTGTGGAAGCAGGGTACGGAGGCTGCCCCAACTGCCTAAGTCGCTCCAGCCGAACTCAGCTGGCAAGGTATAGATTTCCTTCGACTTCTCCATCACGGCATAGTCAATGCTTATCTTCTCGCAGGTTGGGAAGAGTTTGCCTACTACCTCTTTCTCCTCTTCAGTATAGAAAGAAGGTGCCATCTCGTCCATGATGCTGGCAAGCTGAGGCTGGAAGGTGCGGATTGCCTTGCTGATGGTATCAATGTTCCATACGAAGATTCCGGCATTCCAATAGTAGTTGCCAGCGGCAAGATATTGCTCGGCTGTCTCCAGGTTTGGCTTTTCCTTGAAAGCCTCAACCTTGTAGATTTCATCTACTGATGTTGGCTCTGCTGCGGCGATATAGCCATAGCCTGTCTCTGGGCGGCTTGGCTTGATACCGATCGTAACGATGGCGTTCTTATCGGAAGTATAGCTTAATGCCTTACTGAGCACTCGCTGATATTCCGAGGTATTGATGACCAGGGCATCGGATGGTGTCACCACGATATTGGCATCAGGATGCTTCTTCTGAATCTTCCAGCAGGCATAAGCAATACATGGAGCGGTATTGCGAGCCTCCGGCTCTGCTAATATGTTATCTACTGGCATGTCAGGGATTTGCTCCTTGACAATGCGAATGTATTTCTCGTTTGTCACTACCCACATGTTTTCGACAGGACAGATTGGCTTCAATCTATCTACTGTCAATTGAATGAGGGAACGGCCGACACCCATCACATCAATAAACTGCTTTGGGTAATCGGGGATTGACATTGGCCAGAAGCGGCTGCCTACGCCGCCGGCCATGATTATTGCCTGAATATCGGTGTACATTATTTTATATAAGACTAATCGATTTAGTCTCTTCTAAAAATATCTCGTGTATAAACCTTTTCCTTTACATCATCCAGACAAGCATCGTAGCGGTTGGCGATGATGGCATGGCTCTGTGCCTTGAAGGCTTCGAGGTTGTTCTCTACTCGGCTACCGAAGAAGGTGCTGCCCTCTTCCAAAGTTGGCTCATAGATGACAACCTCTGCACCCTTTGCCTTGATACGCTTCATGATGCCCTGAATGGCTGACTGGCGGAAGTTATCGCTGTTTGACTTCATGGTCAGGCGATAGACACCTATCACACAATTATGCTCCTTGCTGGCATCATAGCTGTTGGCCTCGGCATAGCTGTAATAGCCTGCCTTCTGGAGAACGGCATCAGCAATATAGTCCTTACGGGTACGGTTGCTCTCTACGATTGCCTCTATCAGGTTCTCTGGAACATCGGCATAGTTTGCCAGGAGTTGCTTGGTATCCTTTGGCAGGCAATAACCACCATAGCCGAAGCTTGGGTTGTTATAATGGGTGCCGATTCGTGGGTCAAGACCTACACCATCGATGATTGCCTTGGTATCGAGGCCCTTTACCTCTGCGTATGTATCCAACTCATTGAAATAGCTTACTCGGAGTGCCAGATAGGTATTGGCGAAGAGTTTAACTGCCTCAGCTTCCTTCATACCCATGAAGAGGGTATCGATGTTCTCCTTGATGGCACCTTCCTGGAGCAAAGCGGCGAAGGTCTTGGCTGCTTCCTTCAACATCTCGACATTGGTCACAGACTTGATTGCCTCGTTCTCCTCTGCAAACTCAGGGCGATCGATAATCTTTGGATAGCCTACGATAATACGGCTTGGGTAAAGGTTATCATAGAGTGCCTTGCTCTCACGAAGGAACTCTGGAGAGAAGAGAAGGTTGAGCTTCTTCACGCCCTTCTTGGCATACTTCAAGTAGAGGCTGCGGGTGTAACCTACTGGGATGGTGCTCTTAATGACCATCACAGCATCTGGGTTTACCTCCAGAACCAGGTCAATGACTTCTTCTACATGGGTTGTATCGAAGTAGTTCTTCACTGGGTCGTAGTTGGTTGGTGCTGCAATCACTACGAAGTCTGCATCCTTATAGGCTGACTTGCCGTCAAGGGTTGCCACGAGGTTCAATGGCTCTTCAGCCAAATACTTTTCGATGTAATCGTCCTGGATTGGAGAAATCTTGTTGTTGAGTTTCTCCACCTTCTCTGGGATTACATCTACTGCTGTTACATGATGGTACTGAGATAACAGGGTTGCTATACTCAGACCTACGTAGCCGGTGCCGGCTACTGCTACTTTTATATCTTTAAAATCATTCATAATGAAATTATTTTTTTTCTTAGTTATAATATTCCGAAGTCTTCCACTCCCAACGCATTCAGTATGACTCGGCTCGTGTACAGCGACACCACCATCATAAAGAGCATTCGGAAGTAAAGCTACAGCGTATTCTTCGCTATTCGCTTGTTGTTATTTGATGATTGAGTTGACATATCTAAAACTTTGTTCATCATAACATTTCGTACTTCCTAAATTTTATTGTATTAGGCTCTCCGTCGCTCATAGTGGCAATGCTAACAGGCGACAAACTATCTGCAAATGTTTCATCAACTATCATAAGATCTTGTTGCATGATAGAGTTTAGCATCAAATGCCTATCCTGAGTGAGATTATGATCGACGATGCAACCTTCACCAAATAACATGAAGAATGGATCTACTGGATATATAGGAGAAAAATTCCTAAAAAGAGTGCCAAGAATATATTCTTTGAACAAGGAATAGGTCTTGTTGACTACAACACAGTCTATGTTGGGATATAGTTCAGGATTCCCTTGTTTGTCATGCCTATAAGTGTTGGCGGTCAGCAATCCTTGCGCCTTGGGACTCTTTAGCGCCATCAAAGCTTGATGTATCCTGTCATCCCAACAAATGATCAATAAATTGACCTCTTTTTCCCCATTACTCTTGCTAAATTTCTTATTAGCATCCACAAGAAAGTCCTTTATCTTGTTGTCAAGACAGCCACGGACTGGCATCTGAGCCTTATCTACCACCTCTTGATAATTAGGAATACGAGCATCTATCATCAAAACAGAAGGATTCTCTCTAAGCAATTTTGCAATTTCTTGGTCTTCCTGCACCAAGTTTGCAGATTTCACCTCCACATTGAACGTAAAATCTTGCATCTTGATAGAAAACTCAACATTCTTATCAGAATCATCCCTAACTCGATTTTCATAGACAAATGACTTTGGGTCAGAACTACGACAGATGAAGGTGTTCATAACAGACAGTTCACAGAATGCAGAGATGAGATTATGAAGGTTAAAGGTTTCTTTGTCTGCAGCAGAAACCTTATTGATTATCATATCTCTATACGCTTTCTCGCTATGAAATGCTAGAAACTGCAATGGCCGTGCAATAGCTGAGACAGAATTGATAGCCCAAGAACCTTCTGCCATGAGATTCATTTTGAAACTACCTGTTTCATCAAAGAAATTGTCCGCAATCATCTTCAAAGGGTGATCAGGGCAATACTTGCGGAACGCCAAAACTATATCTTTGAGATTTATTTGCATGATTGGTAAACCACCAATACAGCGTCCCCACTATTTATCAGCGGGTTAGCCGTACCTGTATTTTTGAATAAAGTTTTGATTTTCTAAAATTTAACTATCAAGCGATGGCTTGGGATGGTTTCGTTAACTCCGCATCCGTACCATCTTCAAAATGGCGAACATAGTCACATGGTAAGAACGAGGCATCAACCTCCTCTCCACAAAGTATGAGAGTAAGGAGATGCCTATTCGTATAAATCCACGTTGATATCGAATGGAGAATCAAAGTCCTTAAGCATTGCATGCTTAGTATCTTTCTCAGAAAGATTGGCATGTTCTGTTGGGATTTTCCAATCGATACCGAGGGTATCATCGAGGATGCTGATGCCTCCATCAGCCTCTGGATGATAGAACTCATCACACTTGTACTGGAAGACAGCTGTTTCTGAGAGAACAGCAAAACCATGGGCAAAGCCCTTAGGAATGAAAAACTGAACATGATTGTCTTCTGTCAGTTCTACAGCCACATGCTTGCCATAGGTTGGTGATCCTTTGTGGATATCTACAGCTACATCAAGCACTCTACCTTTTACGCAGCGTACCAGCTTACTCTGGGTATATGGAGGGCGCTGGAAGTGCAAGCCTCGCATTACACCATAACTGCTCATAGACTCGTTATCTTGGCAGAAGTGAACACTGTGTCCCAGGATTGGGGCTACCTTTTCTTCAAACTCTCGCTCGCTGAAGCTCTCGAAAAAGTAGCCACGAGCATCACGGAAGAGGCGTGGCTCTATAATGAGTACGCCTTCTATATCTGTTTTAATTATATTCATTGTTTTCTAATATTCTAAATTCTTTTTTAGTGTTTGATTTTTCTCTTCAAGTATTGAAAGGAGATACTTGCCATAGTCATTCTTCAGCATAGGCTGAGCATTCTCTCTCAACTGTTCTGCGGTAATCCAACCCTGACGGTATGCGATACCTTCTAGACAAGCCACCTTCAAGCCTTGGCGCTTCTCCAGGACTTCAATAAAGGTGGATGCTTCAGAAAGAGAATCATGGGTTCCTGTATCAAGCCAAGCAAATCCTCTTGCCATGGTCTGAACCTTCAGCTGCTTATCCTTCAAGAACTCCTGGTTTACGGTGGTGATTTCCAACTCACCACGAGCGGATGGCTTGATATGCTTGGCTACTTCTACTACCTTATTAGGATAGAAGTATAAGCCTACTACGGCATAGTTGCTCTTTGGATGCTCTGGCTTCTCTTCAATGCTCAGGCAATTACCTTGCTCATCAAACTCAGCAACTCCATATCGTTCCGGATCACTTACACGATAGCCAAAAACGGTAGCCTTGTTGTTCTGCTCTGCATCTACTACTGCCTGATGCAGCATCTGATTTAATCCTGCACCATAGAAGATATTATCGCCTAATACGAGGCAAGCGGAATCATTACCAATGAATTTCTCTCCGATAATGAAGGCTTGGGCTAAGCCATCTGGTGATGGCTGCTCAGCGTACTCGAACTTGACTCCAAACTGGCTTCCATCGCCTAAGAGGCGTTTGAAACCAGGCAAATCAAATGGTGTTGAAATAATGAGTATCTCACGGATACCTGCCAACATCAATACTGATATTGGGTAATATATCATCGGCTTGTCAAAGATTGGTATCAGCTGTTTGCTGATTCCTTTGGTAATAGGGTACAAGCGTGTACCACTACCACCTGCTAATACGATTCCTTTCATATAATTATTATTTATTGTTCCATAACGATGTTCGAAAACCTACCCGTCCTTCCTTACCGTTAAGGAAGGCTCCACCTTTCTCACCAAGCCTCTCTTTCCTCAGGAACGAGAGAATGTAACCGCCCTCCGGTGCTCAGAACCGCTACGCTATAAGGTTGGCGGACCAATCAAAGGTCTCGCCATGTTGTGCGGGATGGGACCGCATGGAGCTATAGATCATACCATATCATAATCATGTATTACATTATTGTTATTTCATCTTCAATAAACCAACCTTTATTTATTGCTGTAACCTTTGCTTTTTCAGGATTGGCAGTATACATCAACAATGCCAGTGAATGTTTTGCACGAGTACAAGTAACATAAAGTAAACGTAAAGTTCTATCTATAGAAGTTTCTCGTCCCTCTAATAGATTTTTCTCATCCGTTTTTGACAATGGTTCGACTTCAAACAAACGTTCATAATTGAACAATTTTCCTTTTGCATCATGATCATCTATCAAGACCAAAACTCTTGAAAATTCTAAGCCCTTAACACCTTGATGTGTTGCATACATGGTTCTGTCATTCACATAATCGTCGTATGCTTTATATTCTGACAATGGTAAATCCAAAGCTTGCTTCCAAGCTATTATACTTGAATCTTCCTCTTCATCTACATCTGTTAATTTCAATGCCTCATCTATCAGTTCTGGTATAATAAACAAGCTATTTTCAGACACAAAATCCAAACACTCTTTTGCCGTGATTTTTTCTATATCATAGTTCTTAAAGGCTTCCAGTTTCGATTTAATATCCTGTAACTTACTAACATAATCTATATCTTGTACTGCCTTTAATAATGGAGAATTACGTTTGAAAATTTCAAGGACTTCAATGTTTTTTCCTTGCCGTATAAAATCTAACATCGGGAGCAATGCATTTGAAAATATTGCCATCTCAGGCATAACACCCTGCAAATAAGACATCTGGTATCTATGGATACCACTGAAAATATCATGAAAATGTTCAAACCCCAACCGAGTTGCAGCCATACGATGTTCAAGCATAAGGATCTTTATTGCTTTTTTCTCTGGTATCCAATCGTAATCACCATGTGATATTTCAACCATTTGATTACAAACGTATGCTTCCGCTTGGTGTTTATCTGCGTTGGATTTTGCCAAGAAAAGATGAACAGTGCCTTCGCCTGCATCAACTCTTGCAATTTGCTTGCTACCATCAATTCCTTCTGCTATTTTATTTGCAAGATTTATTATTCGCTTATCACAGCGATAATTCATTTGCTTCTGAGGCTGCAACCAACTCTTAGGTATTGAACTTTTAATATTTTCTTTACCATCCATATAGATACGTTGTTTTATGTCACCAATGAAACCAAGAGTAAAATTGTCTGGAAAATCTTCCTGAATCTTAAAGAATGCATCAACCAATTTTTTATTTGTATCTTGACTCTCATCAATTAACATAAATGGATATTGCTGGGACAGTATTTCTCGCAACAGTTTATGCCGACAAATCATCTCATATCCTATTTTTAATATATCCTGATGGTTCAAAGAATTTGTTGAAAGATTATCGCCATTCGGATTATAAACAAACTTATCTATCTTTTCTTTTGCTTCTTTACGCTCTTGAAGACGACAAATCTTTTCTTCTGTGTTCTTATAAGTCTTTGTCGTCTTATTCTTGAGTTCATCTCTTCTATTTATAAGCTGCTTTATATCTTCTTCGAGACCTTCTAAATACAATCGTTTAATCTCCTTTTGATAAGGCTGTATTATATCCCATAGGAAACTATGTATTGTAGAAATATGAAACAAATCGCCAAAGTTGCCCCTTTTCTTGATTTCGTCCGTAGCCGCATTAGTATAAGTTATTACAGCCACCTTTCTATTTTCATTGGCAAGTTTTGTTCCCCACTTTTCTCGAATTTTCTTCAAAAGCTTTACTAATGTATAAGTCTTTCCAGAACCTGCTCCAGCAAATAAGAAAAAGCTGTTACGCTCCTCATTAGAAATACTCGATTCCAATTGAGACATTATTTCATCGTCAACATTTGTCATCATGTTACTTGTTAGAATTTAATAACTTATCCAACCAATCCAAACCTTCCTCTATGTATGCTGGCGTTTTTAATTGCTCAAACTCTTCCATAAAAAGAAGATTAATAGCAAAAGGAGCTTTATTAGAAGATTTTAATTTTTCAAAGAGAGCTTTACAACATGAAGTAGCATTTGTAGCTGAAATCAGAATCTCATGAAAGTGATTAACCATTCCAGAACATTTTAAACCTTCCTTTATAAACAACTGATAGTTCGTTAAAGCAACAGAATCTTCAAAAGTATAAGGATAGGCGATGGTTTCTTTCGCTTTCCCTTTAAACTTAATTGGGATTCCTGTCTGGTAAGCTATCCTCACATTTCCTTTGATTTTATCCTCGTCTTTCAACTCAAGCAATTCATCAACATCTTTTATACCAAGCCATTGATCAATGGTGTCATTATTAGATGTCTGATGTTGACCTTTTTGAGTAAAACTTTTCTTTAATTTCCCGTCATCTCCTTTGCTTTGAGAATCAATATCTGTCACGATTAAAGTAAATATATTCAACCTTTCTATGAGCGACTTAAAACGATGTGCATGGCTACCATTTACTTCTATTACAGATATATAATTGTCCTTTACATTTGCTTTATCCAAAAAGCGATTCATGAGTATTCTCTCACCAGAACCTTCTACCAATATCACAGCATCTGCAAAGAAGAAATCACAATGATTAAGTTTTATGTAACGAGATACAAACCTTCTTGTTTCCTCATCTTCTCCAAAAACATCTTTTAAGCTTTCAACCTTTGATACCGGAATTTTTGATTCTTTAGATTTTTCTCTTCTAAAGTATCGCATGCAATTTAGGTCCAACTCTTTCACGATGTGATTAGAATGGGTACTTAACACTACTTGCGTAGTATAGATATTTTCCTCCTTAAGCTTATTTGAATTAGTCAATGCTTCACACGCTTTCTTGACAAAAACCTGCTGGGCTTGTGCATGTAGATGAGCCTCAGGCTCTTCTATTAAGACCAAATGAATAGGTTCAATAGGCTTGTCCTCATCAATAATTATATCATCCGTTTTTCCTTCATGTAGCCATTCTTCTCTGAATTGAATCAATTTGAAATACATAGAGATAAGGTTTTGATAACCCAAGCCATTATATTTTTCTGGCAAGACCAATTCCTCCTTATCCTTTGCAACCAAAAATTGCACAGCTGAATCATGAGTAAGGGTATCTTTGATATTAATCTTACTATGAATTTTGATCTCTGGATTTTGAAATCCAGGATAACTGATATTCTTGAGTTCATCTATTCTAACCGAGAAAGCCTTTTCTAATTTTTGATCACAAACTTTATTGGCATTATCGGCGGCCTCAAATATTTCAACATCTTCAGCTGATACTATTTCTTTCTGTTGAATCTGCTTCTCATAATAGGATTGCAATTGCTTAGAAAGATTATTCTGTCCATTATTGTCGTTTTCTTTAGGGTCAGAAAAATCACGCTGCGCTTCTATAGAATCTATCTTGAATAATTTACTTAAAGGATCTTTTGTATCGTATTCTACAGCTGGTATGAGGAGTTTTCCTGTATCTTCTGTTTCCTTGTCAATATCCAGGATATAATAACGACAGCAAAAATATTCATGAAGTTTTTTGTTTTTACTCAAATAATCCCATAAAGAAACAGGATAAAGTGTCTTATGATTCTTTTTCTCTAATTTCCTTACATGGTTATAAACTTCTTTAAAATCATCATGCAATCTCTCTATATCACTTGGTGCATAGACAATTCTCACTCCTACGGTTTTACCTTTCCATTCGAAAGAGGGAATTAAATCTCTAACAAGATAAGCATCATTTTTAGTAACATCGATCCAGACATCCATTGTTGGCAGATAGTCAGATATATCATCGAGAACCGGTTTGGAGGAACCAATAGATTCATCTATCCATTTTTCAGCAAACTCATTTAGGGACACCCAATTTGAAAGTGTAAAATCATTAGCTGTAAAACGATTATTATCTTTCAAAAAAGTAATAATTGCTTGCATAGCGGATGTCTTACCGCTATTATTAGCACCAACAAATACAGTTTGCTTGTCATCAAACTCAATATCGCAATTTTTCAGTTTGCGATAATTGTATATATGTATTTTGCTTAGTTTCATATCTTACCGTACAATGTTTAGATTATTAATCCTATACATTCAAGAGTATATCACTAATACAGCGTTCCCACTATATTACAAGTAGTTACAGCTATTAGTTTTTGAAAAAAGTTAGTTTGTATCGTTTTACAGAAGATAAGCTGCACTCGACAATTTGAAAGTCTGCTTTCATATCACTCCTATATGTTCGAAACATTCCTCAATACATACTATAGGAATTTTTGCTCTTCTGTCACCAGTTTATTCAATACCGGCAAGAGCCTTTCTATCTTGCGGCACTTCACCTTATTATAATAGAAGTCTATATCGTCGAGAAGGTCATATGCCTGGTCTTCGGGCATATCACCACCATAACCTCCAGCTACAATTGTAATGGCGGCTAGCTTGCGAGCATCTAAGTGGATATGGAAATTATACATGCTTCGAAGAATTACAGGAAGGGTATTGTATATGATGTTACAATAGTGCAGCAAGTCTTTGAAGTCTACTGATTCCGTCAAGTAAGCTTCCAGCATCTCTTCCTGATATTGGCGGAGAAGCAATAAGTACTTTTCCTTTCCTACCTTTCCTTTTATGTTTTGGGTCATCACCCAGAATAGAGCATGGGAGAGGACTATTTTATCTTCGGAAGGGTGGTAATAGAAGAGGTCGTCTTCGGGGCTATGACTCTTAGCCCAATGTTCTTCTAACCTACCTAACATTTCCTTTCTAAAGGTATTTCTATCTTCTTTATTCATTGTCTTATATTGTTTCTTTTGGTACGCAAATCACGCAGAATATAAGTTTGATAATTTTTGTCTATATCACCTCACTCACACTCACCTCATCCATAATCTTGCGCCACAAATCCTTGGTCATGGCGATGGTGGGGGAGACGCTGAATTTATATTGCTTGCCAATAGAACGCAAGTTGTACACCACATTATGGCGACTTCGTTTTATTTGTTCTGTTTCATCAGCATTCCCTTCCTTGGTGATGATAGGGAACATATACTCTGTGTCGGAGGTATATTTGTCTGCTATCTGCTGCATTGCCTTGTCCCATTTGATCGTGACTGCAGGATTGTTGTCTGATGTATGGGAAATGTAGGTGAGCATTCCGTCTTTAACGTTGGATTTCTTCAGATATGCCATATCCACATAGTTCATGCCTCTTGCATAAAGTGAGAACAGGAACATGTCTCGTGCGAAATCCTGCGATTTATTAAGATTGAGAGTTCGCAAATAGCGCAACTCGGCTATCGAGGGAAACTGTTGGGCGGCAAGTTTTGGCGCAGGAGTCTTGTTTACCAGGCGAAAAATATCGTGCTCTTGTATTTTGCATTTTTTTACAGCTTGCTTATAGAATGCACACAATTGCGACAGGTAAAAAGCGGTTGTAGATGCCGAAAGCCCCTGTGTTTTCAACCATGTCTCGTAGTCCAGAACAAACAAATCGTCCCATTTGTCCATAGGTGTGGGCTTGTCGCCCATAAACATCAATAGGCGATTGGCTGAATACTTGCGTCTTTCAGCGGTATGCTTTCTACCTTCTTTCTTAAGCTCGTCGATGATAATGTTTACAAAAGTTGCGAAATCGGTCATTGTATGATGTATGAATCTTTAGAACAGATAATCATATTGCGAAAAGATTCTTTGATAATCATTTTCATATCTGGTCTTGTCGTTAGGACTGATATGAGGACTTTTGATAATCTGTTCCATTTCTTGGAGTACCTTACCTCCTTCACGCATGATGGGGTCGAGGTGTTCCTTGAACTGTTCTATGAATGGTGAATAATAGTAGCCAATCTCCTCAATGATGAAGGAATAGATGTTCCATGTGTCATTGAAGCTAATGCGATTGTGTGCCACTTCATCCAAGGCATATTTTCTCAAATAGTCGATGTTTTCTGCCTGCAACGCCACTTCCTTGTCATTTTTCACAGGATGGAAATAGCGGTCTATCAGCACTTGCCGCTCTTGCAGGTTGCGCTTGTAGAAAATTTCCTCGTTGGCAAGATGGGACTTGTCTTGTTCCACTTCCTCAAAATGCTCGGCATGAACACCACTGATGGCTACGCTCAGTCCACCGATACTCATCACCAAGCGGCGGTCTCGGTCAATGCGGATGATGTAACCTTCCAGTCCAGCCATCTCACCTGTGGTGATACGGAGGAGGATGCGGTTGCGAGCATAATAATGGTAAGGGTGGAGAAGAAAACGGATGCGCTCAGGTGAAGTCTCTACGATACGCATGAATGGTCGCATCAGTGAGTCTTTGATTTCTGCCACTCTGCCTGTGCTGCAGTTCTTGCACAAATAAGTGCGAGGGAATTTCTTGTCAAGATAGGTTTGTATTTCTTCAGGAAAACCTTGGAAGAAGACCAGACCGCTGACGGTCGGTATTTCCTTGTGCTGTACTTTCTGTTTACTCCGTTTCTTGAAATACCGTATGGTTTTATGCACAAAATAGGTTTTGCCGTCTTTAATCAGCTGTGCCTCCATGCCCTTCACTTTGCTATGATGCATAAAGAGATACGACCATGTGGTTCCGTCCGATTGACGACACTTCTTTACCTCTGAACCAGTCTTTACGTCTGGCTCAGTAACGTGGTTGCCCTTTGGAGAAACAAGTTTCTCGTCGGCTGTAGAAAAAGAACTCGTACCATCCGGTTTCATAAATTCTGCTCTACTTTATGTCCTCAGCAGCAACCATACATGATGGTTGTGGAAGCCTAGTCCATTTGTTCTTGTTGTGCATAATCTTAATCGTAATATAAGTGCTTGGCATGCAGCCTCTGCACATGTATCTTTATCTTACATTTGTTGCACACTCTTATAGTAAGAGAGCAAAAACAGCCGAATTGACCGCAAATCTGCCATTTGGAGAGTTCTTCCGAGGCAGATTTGCTAAACAATTGTGTTAAATCTGGGGAGTGACATACAGAAAATGATAAAATCTGACACGTAATCCAACTATTTTTCGTACTTTTGCATTAAGTTGTATCTCTTACTATAAGAAAGGGCGAAGTTTGCTAAACATTTTACCCTATCATTTGGGAAAGGGGTAAATATGACGATTTGTTTACAACGATTTTAAGATTTTGCTTATAATCCTCTTGTTGGCTTCATTGATGGTTGCTACGTCTAATGACTGCAAGTAAATCTGTGTGGTCTTATAGGAGTTGTGTCCCATGCCCTGGCTGATAGTGGCAATCGGGATGTTCATGTGCAAGGCTACGCTTGCCCATGTGTGGCGTGCCACATAGGTGGTGAGCGGTATCTTCAAGCCTACCATCTCACCGATTTTCTTCAGGTTGTAGTTGGTGTTGTGCTCCACCTTGCGGTATGCCGAGTATGGAGAGGATTCCTTGCCTGTCAAGATGGGTAGCAGGTAAGGGGAGTCCTTCGTTTGTTGGGCGTACTTGTCGATGATGGCTTGCATCGGCTTCATCCACTCGATATTGAGATTTTGGTGGGTCTTGCGACGGTTGTAGTTCACCAAGCCACATTTCAAGTCTGTTTTCTTCAGGAACGCCATATCTACGAATGCCATGCCTCGGAGATAGAAACTGAGCAGGAACAGGTCTCGTGCCTTGTCAAGGGAGGAACCTGTTGGCAACTCCAGATTTTCTATTTTACGAATATCCTTTACAGTAATGGCTCGTTTGGCAGTTCTCACGTTAGCGGTCTGCACGTGAGCAAAGATATCCTTGGCTGGCGCATGGCCTGTTTCCACTGCCTTGTTGTAGAGTGTGCGCAGGGTTCGCAGATAGAAGGACACGGTGTTTTGTCCGATACCTCTGTTGAACAGCCATGCCTGATACATTTCCATCATCTCGCTGGTCATCTGAGAGAAGGTGAGGTCTTCGTGATTACGAAACTCCATAAATCTGTTGGCAGCACTGGTATAGTTGCTCTTGGTTCCAATGCACTGCATCTGCTCCTTCTTGGCTATCTGTTGGCGGAAGAAGGTGAAGACGCTCTTGTTCGGTGGCAGCAGCTGTATCTCCTTAGCTATGTCGTCAATGGTATAAGGGATGCCATCCATCTCCTTGTCATGGATGATATGCTGCATCTGCTTCATCTCCCAATCTATTTGCGACTGAATGAGCTGTAGATGCGCCTGTCTGTTGTTGCGGTTAGAAACAATGATAGCCGACTTCTTGTCGTTCCACTCGTCCGGAAAGACATGATAGTCGGTACTGATCCAGCGCAGGTTGCGCTGGTGAATGAGGTGATAATACAATGTGCCTTCCTTTCCCGGCACCGAGGATGCTCTGAATTTTACTTTTATTGTAGCCATAATACTAACTTTTTTATTTGTGACTCATGTTGCTTTTGGGTTATTTACACCTTATTATATATATAAGCAACGCTTTGGCAAGAATGTAGTTGTATATCAATAGATATTTGGGAACACATGAAGCACTCTTTTATTTTTTACTTGCTTTTTTAATCTGCTTAGGGAACTCTTTCTGTATGCGAGTAATCATTTCATTCACTTCCTTGTCAATACGGTTGAAATTCTTATAAAGGGTTCGTTCCTTGGCATCAGAGGTTCCGAAGTTATAAAACTTCGGAAGTGGATAGTTGTCATAGGCAGCTTCTTCCTTCTTGATTTCTTCCATATCAAAATTCGTTTTACAGAAAAACTTCGTTGTCTTGAACTCTTCTGCCTTCTGAATATCCATGGAACCTTTTCTGCCAGTTTTTGTAATCGTGAAATCTCGTGCCGTCTGACCACAGAGCCAACCTGATGCCATATCGGAAATCTTAGATGCAGGAACCAGACTGTCGAGATTTTCATTGAGATTAATAGAGGTTTTATCTCTGTCGATAGTGATACCTTTTTTCATCTGAACTACCTTTCCGAAAATATCGCCTGATAACCATTCAAGGGTTTCCTTGGCTCTGGCAGAACCACTCACTACATTACCTACGGTTGTGATAATCTTCTGCATACCGACTTTTCCATAATCCGCTTCCAGCTGTGGAAGTTCCTGAAATCCTAAAGTTACAGCAACCTTATTGCTACGGGCTGTACCGATAAGACGGTCTATCTTATGGAAATATAATGTTGGAAGCTCATCAACTATGATACTTACCGGTACGTTTTTTCCCTGTCCACTATTTACTCTGGTAACAAGTCGGTTTAGAATCAAAGCATTCAAGGCACCTATGATACTTTCCATTTCCGGATCATTGGCAATGAGCAGATAGCTTGGATTTTTAGGATCAGATACTTTCAGGTCGAAATCATCTCCACTGAATACCCAATAAGCCTCTTTGGTTGCCAGACGTGAGGTTTGTACTCGGAGTGTACCAATCATACCTTCCAACTGCTCCATCGCTCCATTTTCGTAGGCGGTCTTGAAAGGACCCAGGAGAGGAGAAACTTCCGGATCAGTAATCAGAACTTCGAAAATTTCCTCATAGCTATGATTCAGGAAGGAAAGTACATGCGGCATATCTGAATATTGCCCTTTCCAGTAGGCTGGCTCTACAACAAAGTTATTGTCGTCCTTGTGTCCTTTGGCAAAAACCTTACCTGTTAACCTTAGGTGTGGTGTTCCTGCAACTGGTGCATATTCTGCCTCCAACTCGTTTCCGTTCTCATCGTATGGTTTCTTCCCATAGTTGACGAAGAAATAAATACAGGCTGCAAGGAAGTTGGTTGCAGAAGTCTGGAAGAACTGGTCACTACCACCACCACTTCCTTTCTGGCCCTTCTGAAGAGACTCAATAAGTGTCTCTGCCGTTTCCTGGGCAGCTGCTAAGTTGGCAATATATTTCTGCTGTATAGGATTTACCCTTCTTGAATACTCTACATTCACGAAGTTGATGATATTGAACTTGCATCCTTTAGGGGTAAGCCCCTTTTTCTGGTTGGTTTTGTAATGATAGAACAACTTTGTTGCAAGGGTAGGGAACTTATAGTCATATACTACCATGGCAAAACCTTTTGCACTATGTTGTCTGATATAAGGTTCTATCACGGAAAAGGTCTTACCGGAACCTGGGGTTCCCACAACCCACGTACCTCTGAATGGATTAATGATGTTTATCCAGCCGTGTCGGAATTTGCCACCATAATAATAACGCATCGGTATATTGACCGAGAATTTATTTTCTACCAGGTCTTGCGGCTGTTCAAAGCTCTCGTTCTCCAAATTGAAACGGTCTTTCATAAGTCCATTTCTGAAATACTTCGCAACGTTATCCAAGGCAACATGAATGGCAACTACACCTATGAGGGAGAAGAGCATATATACCCAGACATTTGCCTTGAAAAGCCATATCCTGCTGTGCCAGTCCCAATTATAGATGAATACTGACAGTATCACAAAAAGCAAGCCTAGAGTTATTGGCCAAAAAACCATTTTTCGGGCATCAAACTCTAATTGCTTTTTGTTTTTGGTACCGATACAGGTGATGATGACCAGCATAACCGTAACCATTTTGCTGTATGGCAGGAACTGATACACAGACAGTAATTGTAAGCGTGAGTGTATGTTGGTTATCAATCCTCCAAGGAAATCAAGGGAAGATGGATCCAATGCATACATGAAAAATTCAAGCAACAATGAAATATAAATTGTCGCTCTAAATATGGTATATAATCCTTGTAACTCTTTTGATTCATCCATTTCTATTATTATTTACGTTTCCACTTTGAGGCATTATTTGCCCACCGCCTCTGACAACTCTTACAGATGGCATGCATACTTTTGGGTCTGTAGTATTGTCCTTTCAGGTCATACCAACAGTCCATCAGTGTTGTATAGCGAAGAAGAAGATTCATCTTTCTGATCTTTCTATTCATTTCCCTTAAACTCTTCCTGACGTTACCGATGCATTCCAGACGTTCTTTCTCAGACATCTTTGCATTCTTTTCTTTGTCCTTCTTTAGAGGAAGAAGTTTCTCGATATCCAAAGCTATCTGTACTCCGTTTTCTACGACATCTTTATAAATGTAGTTCCTTGACCTCAAAAGGGCTACGGCTATGATGTTGGTAGGAGAGGAGAGTGCCACTGATTTCAGTTCACTGAGGTTTCTACCTGTCTGATCCACTTCATAATAGATAGCGTAGATTTCTGCAGCATAGGTAAGGATGTTGTCAAAGTTGGTGAGATAGTTGTTGAACTGGGTCTGGAATTTCACCACCTTATCGATTTCTTCCTTAGACATCATGTGTTCTCCTGCATTCACGGTAAGTACGGCATCGGATGCTTTGAGGGCTTTTGTGGCAGATGTTGCGAAAGTCTTGAACATACCTGCTCTTACCAGGTCTTCTGCAACACCAATGGCACTTGATGATACAGGAGCCAAGATTAAAGCCATCAGTAGGAAGATATATCTGATTATTTTAAAATGTTTCATTATTACCACCCCCATGTTTTATGTGTCTGTCTTTCCCGGTAGAACCTGGCAACTACTTTCATGGCTTGCTTTTGACGGCTCAGTGCCTCCTTTGCCAGTACTTTGTTGCTCTTTTGTATCTTACCTGCAATGGCTTTGTTCCATACGTCTTCGAAAGTGTACAAGCTGATACTCAATGCCAGGCTTCGAAACTTCCTGTTAAGCTGTTCCAACTCGGTACTCAGCTGCCACAGAATCTTTGTACGTTCTGAGCCTTTGAGCATGTTACCTTCACCGCCTTTGGCTACAACCGACTTCAAAATGCGATACGTCTTGACAAGTTCTACAGCTGTTTCGGCATAAATTGTATTCATGGAAACTGAAGCAGCGATACCTTGCGGATTGATCTTACAGGCAGTATTGATTTCCCATAGGGCAGTAAGCGTCTGCATTCCTTGTATATAGAGGGTACAGCCAGCTTTGATGGCATCTGCATACCCTTGGGTTGTTTTCAGGTAGCTGTTATACTTCTGTTCCCATTTCTTCATCTTGGTTGCTGCAACAACCATTCCACCATGAAGCACGCTTAAAGTGTCCAATATTTCATTCTGCTTGCCAATGATCTCATTTATTCGTGACTCTCCCTCACCGATAGCTGCATATTCCAGAGGATTGGATTGGGTTACGCTTTGTCCGAAGCAGGAAATCATGGAGGAAAAGAACAACAGGAAAATCATTGTTCTCCTAATTTCTATTTGTAATTTCATAGATACTTTTGTGTCGTTTATTAAATTCAACTCTCAGCCTTATGTCGGCAACAATATTGTTATTGGCTTTAATGCCTATCATATCGAGCTTCGAATTATTCCGGTCACCAGAGAAGATGGTTACGGTCTTCAGTCCGAAAAACTGCTGTGGAAAGCTTCTGTGCTGCCGGTAATCCACAACTCTGTACAACTCGACGTAATCGGTAGAGTGGGACAGAACACCATGCATGATGATAATCTGTTCCCCTGTTATCACATATTCCATCCTTGCCAGATATATCAGCTTGAAAAGCAGATAGAGGAATAAGGCTATGCTAACGTATATTGCCAACTCGTGGTATTGGAAATAGCAAAATTCCCATACCCAGATGCTGCCAAGAAAGAAACACAATGCTACGAACTCATTGATGACATACTGAAACCAATGAGGACGTAACGTTACTGTTCTAAAGATATGTACTGTATCGTTCATATATCTTTTCTGTTAGAAATGAAATCTGTTATCTGCCTAAGCCATAACCTTCTGATGGTGCTGGTCCATTGTTCATAGACTCGTAAATGGATGCTGAAACTTCAGCAGCAGAAACAACACCAGGTTTTGAGAACACCGGTCCGCTTTCAAACACCACAGGACTGTGATGCGAACGAGGCTCTGATGCAATTGCCATTACTCCCACGCCTGTTGTCACGGCAGCAAGAAGGGCTGCTCCAAGGTTGAAGCGGTTTTCCGGCTTCGTCTTCATTTCGACCTCTGGGAAGATTTTGTCAAAGAGCTTCATTCGCTGGAGGTTGTTTACGGTCATGAACTTGTTATATTGCTTTTCCGTAATTTCATGGGAGAAGACATTGCCATCGATGACTGCTGTCATCTTGTATTTGCCTTCTATTTCCTGTCCTTTGGCATCCTTCAGTTTTTCCACTACGATATCTCCCACCTGGGTATCACGGCCATGTTCGCCGCTTCGCTTCCATTCCTTGCTTGCTTTCAGATTTTCAAGGGACTCTCCATTTACGTGGGCATCGCCAAGAAGGTTGATCTTAGTCTGCTCTCTGATATCATTGAGGTTGTATCTCTCCAGTTTCGGAGAGATATTAGCATTCTGCTCCCTCATGTAACCACCCTGGTAGATGCTGCTGGCTGCTACCACCTTCATCTTCTCATTGCTTTTGGCATCGGAAGGAAGAAGGGAAGAGAGCAGATTGGCTCTTTCTTCATCCGTGGCATATTGGAACTTGTTATACTGCTCCTGACTGATCTTGAAAGACCACATACCGGCATCCTTGTTGGTTCTAAGGTTAATCAGATAATCACCGGATATCTCGTCCTTCCAAGCCATAGCAGCGGTGATGGCTGCGGATGCTTTGCCGCTTACCAGGCAATAGTCACCTTTCAGAGACACTACACCTTTTGCAGAATCGATGTTTCCGGAATACACTTTGTCTTCAAGCTGTCCATTGGATGCGCTCTTGATCTTGACTTCATCGAACACCTTGTCAAACAGTTGTAAACGATGCTCATCATCGTAATTGAGAAACCTGTTGTAGTCATCCTTGCTGATTTCACGGCTCATCAGCTGATTATTGACAACGGCAGTCATACGGTAAGAAGTCTTTTCGCCGTCATTGATAGGGTAGGCTTGAATCTCTCCTACAGTCACTCTGCGACCCTTACTCATTGGCAGATAGAAGCCCATATTTTCCGAGAGCATTCTTCCGTCAACCACACCGATGGTGTTCCACTTATCAACAAAACCGGTCTTATAATCTTGTCGCATATCCTGCATATTGAGTTCCAGAACATCGATATTCCTGTTATACTCGTTGGCTTTTGCTTCCGTCAAGCCAAGGGCTGCTTCTGTCTCAGGCTTCAGTTTGATGTTGATATAGTCTTTGCTTTGAAGATGGTCAACGGTGATCTTGTCGGCAAAGTCATTTGCAATCACCTTATTGATCACATCCAGACGCTCACTAATGTTAGGGGCATTCTTGTTGTAAACCTGCTTTTTCTTGCCTCTGGTATCTGTAAATCTCAATTTATCATTCGAAATGGTATTGAGTTCTTCGTCGGTAAGAGCATATTCCAGGTTTCTGTTTACGCCGTCTGATTTGATGGTGAGGGTCTTCTTGTCTTTATCGACCACGATACCATGGGATGAGAGTACTTCTGCAAAGCCTGCACCGCTGAAGGTCAGAAGGGTACTGTAACCATTGATATAGTCCTTCAGAGGCAAGGCTTTGCCTTTTGGTCGCTCCAGAACCCTAGGTTTGACATCCACTTCTAGATTGGAGAGAGCATCCTTTTTCTGATTTCCCTTATCATAGAAACCATAACTGCCCGATTTCAGCTCACCGGGTTTCAGTCTGCCATCAGGACGATCTACCACAACAGGTGCGCTGTTTGCAAAGTAGGGGCTTCCTGCCACTCTTCTGATGTGATATCTGCCACCACCGAAGAGGATGCCAAGAAGTGAATTGTCAAATTTTCCAAATCCCGGACCAGCAAACGGACGGAATCGTGGATCCCGGTAGCCGTATTCTCCATCCATGATGGTGTGTCCCCACAAGCCATGATTGACCGGCGAATTGGCATTTTTTGCTGCCACCCAGGAACCGGGAATATAATAATCGTCTTTCACAATGGAAACAAAGGTGTTGTATGCGTTTTTGTTCCAGGCATTCGTGCCGCCGTTGACCAGGGCATCCAACTGCTTCTCGCTCAGGTCATAATAACGAGGTTGGGAAGAGTTGTGTGAGAGGGTCACAAGTTGGTAGGTACCAGTCTCTGTCAATGAGATATGGGCTTGCATACCATTGGCATGCAATACACTTTGAAGCTGGGGAGCAACGTCGGTTGCCCGTGGATTGGTATTTTTACGTATGATAGTCATGACAATATGCTTTAAATGTTACTGCTGTTCCTTATAGACGATGACGCATGTATGGCGGTTTGCGGTATATGGCTTGTAGATATTGATACCGCCCCTGCTGAAACCACGCATCTTACTCTTGTCAACACCTGCCTTCATCAACAGTTTGGCAATATATTTGGCTCTGCGAACACTGAGCTTCTGGTTGTGCTTCGGTGTTCCGGTCTTGCTGTCAGCGGCTCCATAGATGTTGATTCGAAGATCGTTTTCATTTACGGCTTTTGCAATCTCCTTAATGTTCACCAGCTGCTGCTTGTCGATGAGGGTGGTGGTATTGATCTTGAAGAAGAACAGAATCGGGGCATCCAGTTGAATACAGGAAGATGCCAAAGAGCCAGAGCCATTGTCTTCCTTGCTCATTCTTTCCTTCAAACTCTTAAGTCCTTCAAAATCATTTTTAGGAAATTTGCTGCCGTCATACTGAAGGCTGGTATGATTACCGTCATCACCCAACACTTCAAGAACCGGCTTTCGGTCAAAGCCCTGTTTGCCTATACCGATAGTAACACCCAGGGATACATGAAGGATATTGTCGCCAAAATGCTTGTTCTTGCCTATGCCGTCAAACCTCTGAAAGGTACTGGTTCCACCCATCTCGGCTGTTACATGGAGGCGGTTGGTTGCTCGGTAGCTGCAAAGAAAACCATGACTGACGGCAAAAGGTGCGCTATGGATGGTGGTGTTCTTGATAGCACCAGCTCCCAGATAGAGAGCAAAATCCCATCTTGGAAGAGGATTGTAGCTGCTACGCACGAAACTGGAGAGATTCAGCATCAGATCTCCATGATAGTTTTGGTAGTTCATAGCATTGTTCTCGGCATTGGTGAAGGTGAAACCCTGATAAACCAACCGGGTTCCAAAGAAACGTGAATGCCATTTACCGAAACTGACAAGCATCGTTGGGCGTGTATGACCAAAGAAATCGGTACATCCTACAGGGGCACCGGTGAAAGTTGACATGCCTGCCTTTACGCTGCCAAACCAGTTGTCGCCAACGGCTGAGAGTTTGAACTTCTCCTGACCCGAAAGATAAGGCTTTGCATCTTTCTTTGGCTGTCTACCACTGGAGAATGAGGTACTTTTTACATACTCCTTTTCATTCTCTCCGAAAACTACTTGTGCATTGGCATAGCTTGCCATGAGGAAGGTTGCCAATAAAAACGTTAATTTCTTCATTTCTTATTTTCTTATTGTTTTATTTTCTGTTGTTGTATTCACATTTTTTCTGCTTGCTGGTCGTAGAGATACAGTTTATGCTGCCGGATGATACGCTCGCACACCTTTACATAATCCTTGCGTGTAGCATAACCGGCTGCCTTGATAGACAAGAGCCAGTTATGGTAGTCGGTGGGCTTATATCTCCAGCACCTTGCATATCTGTCACTCATCAGCAGTCGAGAGTGATATTCTATGCTTTCTTCCGGTGAGAGGAAGTTGCAGAACTTCTCATTGGGGCGGTCATCATCGTGAGTGCTATAGGGGAGACCGCTTTTCAGCCAGTTCTGGTTGGCTTTGATACCGAAGAAGTTATAGCCCACCTGTGCCAGATTGCTGTTTCCCCATTTGCTTTCGAGAGCCATCTGAGCCAGAATAACGGAAGATGGAATGCCATATTTCCGCTGTTGCTGCATTGCTGCTGCCGCATAGTGTTCTATAAACTCAGCTGGAGAAAACAGGTTGTTTTCCTCAACTCTGAGGGCTTTGATAGCCCTGGCTTTCGTTTCTCTTACATACAGCAGCAGATTGTAGGGGTCTTCCAGTTGTCCTTTCAACCTGCAACTGATATGAAGATGGGGTCCGGTACTTCTTCCGGTGGTTCCGCTAATGCCAACAGGATCTCCTGCCAGGAGTTTTTGCTGGGATGTTACCCAAATCTCTGATAGATGGCAATAGCTGATAGTCCAGTTGCCATGCTGTAGAACGACATACTTTCCCGAACCCTTGTCATAGCCGGTACTCTTCACGCTGCCATCAAACATGGACAGTACTTCTTCGTACCGGGCTCTCAAATCCAAACCTTTATGCTGTTTGCATTTTCCTGTGAAAGGATCGACTCTGCTTCCATAGAAGGAATTAATCTTGATGCTTTGCAGAGGAAAACTGACGCTGAGATACTTATCTATCCAGTATTCCCTGGATTCTTTCTTTCCCTGTGCCACGCTTTTGGGCATAAAGCATAGAAGGCATAATGATAGTATTACATATCTGATCATTGTCTGTTACTTTTTGTATCTTATATTCAAAATGCAAAAGTAATGCTTTTCAGTTATACCTTATATTTAAACACGATATACCTTTGAAATTAACGTTTGCAAAACCCTTCGGTGGTTTTGGAAAGGGTATTTGCGAAAATGCTTCTGGCTTTTAAAATTGTTAATTTCAAAGGTATATTGAATTTTGAATGTTCAGCAATTAGCTATTTTGTATCTTTGCCAAAAAATTTAAATATTGAACAATATGAATATACAAAGAATTGAAGAAAATGAAATTCCTTACGAGGAGTTGAGGAAGTTTGGCCTTACTCAGGAAATGATAGATGACCTTCCTGAGCCTATCATGAATAAGCTGTTGGGGGGCATGCGTACACCTTTGCTTCCTATAGAGCAAGTTGATGGGGATGGTGTCATTCACAAGGATTTCGCTCGCATCCGCTTAATCAAAGAGGGTGAACAGGTTCATCCGATGTTCTTGCCAGTTAAGAACCAGTGTAATCTGGAATACTTCACTGGGGAAGAGAAAGAGGCATTGGAAAGGGGTAAGGTTCTCAAAGTAATACTTCCATCCAACAGCAGCTGGAACTATGTACAGCTTGACAGTGCAACCAACTCTATTATTTCTGTGAAGAGTAATCTTGTTGACAATAACCTGTCGCTGCTTGCCAACAATATGGGCATGGACGAGAATCATATACAGGAACTTGAAAATGGTGAGGTAGTTACCTTGGAGAAAGATGACCAGATGCTTTCTATTGGTATTGACCTTAACGAGGAAACTGGTATTCTCAATGTAAAGGGAGATGCACAGGCTTGGCAGAAAGAGCGTGATGGTATTTTGGCGTTTGACAAATACAACTTTGGTATATATGGCTGTTGGACAAGAGATGACAAGGGTATGCTTTCCTATGTTCCGGAAGATGAATATACCGAGGAAATGTGTGTAGAACAGGATGCTATCTTACAGAAGGTAAAAGCCAATAGAGGTATGCATGTCTAACTAATATGATAGTAATATGGAATTAAACGGTTTTATCGGAGAAGAAAGTATTAATGAACTTTACTTCTCTCATCAGATAACAGATCAGCAGTATGTAAAGCATCATTCTCAGGAAATGTTGGATGCTTACAACAGATATCTCCAAGACCATGGTCTGGAAGACAGCGAGGAGTCTGCCGTCAAATACCTGGATGAAGATGATAGCGTTGCGATGTTGGAAATGCAAGAGAAGAATGAAATGGAAGAAGAGGCTACTCCTGCTATTTCTCAAAGCTCGATAGAAGTTTACGAAAAGTGGAAGCAGGATGTTGAAATGACTAATTCTCTTCTTGCTGACAATACTACTGCTGCAAAAATTGCTTTGTGGAGATACAAAAAACCAACTTCTGATGACAAGCATCTTTGTGCCGAAGAAACAGCAACTGATGATGCTACTGTTGAGAAATGGTGGCTGGCGATAGATTTCATCTGCGGGTCCATCGGTGGCACATCTTTCAAGTTGGCTTCACCAACATTACAGAACATGGAAACGCTGATTTCCAATGCCACGATAGATATTTTGGGGTAGTAATCCTCTTTTTATAATTAAAGATATAAACCGATAAGTGGGGTATGCTCCAGTGGCAGTTTGTCATCATTGGTATCACGGCATGTTTTTTTCTTTTCATCCATGCATCAAAAAATGACTATGAATCTTGACAGAGCCAATCGTCTCTTTTACAAGAATGTCATCATTAACGAAAAGAGAAAGAAAGACTATCAAGAGCTTGATTCACTTATTCACTCGGATTCATTCATGACCAATTGGACTTTGGAACATTGGGATCTTATAAAATAAACAAGACGATTGAGTTATCCAAACGGACAATCCAATCGTCTTGTAAATTGTGATTCTATATACCTACAAATCAGCCTTCGTCAATTCGCATTTTACGACTTCTATAGCATGAAGCTGCAGTTCTTTTTCGCCCTCTATTGCATCCAAGATTCTATCAGCCAACCACAAGGTGAGCAGTTCTTTCTCGTCAAGATGAAAATATTCTGCCAACTTTTTGACTTGGCTTCTTTTAGCTCGCCTGTCACCACGTTCTATTTTACTGAACATGGGTGTATCAATTTCTAAATACGCAGCCACTTGGCGTTGCAATATTCCTTGTTCGTCTCTAAGAGACCTTATCTTGTTTCCTAATAGCATATCTGCCTTTATTCGTTATTTAATATTACGATTTCCCAATATCCCCCGAATCTTCCACCTGTTCGTTTTATTTTACCTAATTCACGAAGTTTACGTATTTGTTTCTCTACTCCTCGGGAAGACATGTTCAATTGCATTGCGATTTCTGCGGCTGTTATATGTGGGTCTTGTTTTATAATCTCTATTATCAAGTCCTTTGTTTCCATACTTCTTTCCGAACTTTTTGTTTTCCTTTCCGAACCTCTTTCCGAACCAAGAATGTCTGTTTCCGAACTTTCTCCACATCCCTCACGAACAGGAATGGTAACCAAGAATGTTAAGCGGTCATCTGTTGTTTCAAAGATAGCACGTGGCGAACCATTCTCTGCTAACTTTGTTTGTATTGTAGGGACACCAGTTGAACGACCCTCTGTAAGGTCAAGCTCTTTCAAAAAGTCACCCAAACGACGGTTGCGATAACGACGGCTTTTTAGCATATCGCCCTTTTCTATGTCCTCTTTGGAGATGCTTCTATCAGGCCCAGGACAATTCAGTATAGAGATTCCACTTGGCTCAATGGTGATCTCTATTGGCTCATGCTGTAAGAAATCTCTGTGATACACAGAGTTTACAACAGCTTCCTCAATAGCATCAAATGGATAGTTCCAGAAACGTTCCGCTTCCTGCCTGCCGGAAATCTTGCGTACATGTTCTTTGAGAACATTGCTCTTGATGTAATCCATAGTCTGTTTTATCATCTGTGGTACACTTCCTTTGAATGTAACTTCAGTGAAATTGTTCGGATCTTTCATTTTTCCGTTAGGGAATGTCACTACATCAATCTGGGTATAAGGGAAGAATTTGCTAGGATTCTCACAGAACATCATGGCTGCCACATTGCGAAGTAAGCGATTCTCCTTAGGTCCTGTATATAATTCCATTTGGTCAAGTATAGTAGAAAGCGGTGTTGTTATCACATCGTCAGCTAACTTACTACCCACCTTTACAAGATAATCACGAAGAAGTACCAAAGAAATATCTTCCAACTGAATGTCACTATTACCTCGTTCGTCAAAAGGCACACGATTAGCCAACTCTCGCAATTCAACGAGAGCTTCGCCTCTTGCTTCAATGCTACTTGTACCACTGCGGATGTAGAAGTATTCCTTGGTTCCTTTCGCTGTTACATTTACAGGTACAGAATAAGGACGGTAACTACCAGCTGGGCACCATATCACAATCAACTGCTTCCCATCTATTTCCTCTACAGAAGTTCGAGGTAAGTAGTATGGAGCTATTTTGTTGTTGTAGCCAACCATCTCCTGCAAGATATTATCTATCTTTTCCATTGGTACACCTTCTACGGGGCGAATTGCCATACCTGTTTTATCGTCAGTATCTACACCAACTATGATATATCCACCGCCAAGGTCATCAAAATCGTTGGCGAAAGCACATATACTGTGATATATGCTTCCAGGATTCCAACCTTTCTTGAACTCAATGCGGTTGGATTCAATCTTCTGCTTGTTGAGCAGGTCGTTTATGTTTGTTGCGAGTGCCATTGTTAATTTTCTTCCACTTTATTAAAGTAAAAACCTGTTTTTATTTGTAAGGTTCTATACTCTTTCTGTTTTGTTTTTAAAATTGCAAACAATATTGAGCATTGTTTCTTACTTCGTCATCAATGTAATGAAATAATTTACTACCTAGATGTTCTTCTGTCATGTATATGACCAAATGTCATCTAATATATTTCCTCCTACATCAGGAATTAGTATTCTTCTTCCTTCCAATGTTCTAAGTCTTGCACTTGGACACGATGAACCAGTGTCGGTAGGTTGCTCATTATACAATGAAGCATTAGCCGTTAAAGACTGTTTGATTTTATCTTCCAATGTTATATCCAGAGGTTAGATGAAAAACCGACTGACTTTTCTTTTTAAGAATTGTCAAATATTGACTACAAAGGTAAGGAAAAAGATTGAGATTAAAGACTTTTAGAGTGGAAATCTTTGTGCTTAGGGTATTTTTTAACATTTGAGAATAGTTGACCTCCTCTGGTAGACAATCACAAGAAACGAGTATATATCTAAGGTGTAATAGGACTATATTCTATCTTTTACCTCCCAAAAACAATATTTTGTGTTATTGAAAATACATAATGGGAGCATAAATATCTATATTTAGCTTGCTTTTACTGGCAAAATTATTGAGGTTTTTAAAACGTTAATTTCAAAGATATATCGAAAAAATGACTTATTTTACTGAAAATATGGGGAACTTTGTAGCTCAGTTTAATCGTATTAGTTTTTGAAAAGTTCTATTATACATTTTAAAACAGTACAATGGGTTGTCTGGGAAGATGGCTCATTGCAAAATATCAGTTTTCTCGTTTTGAACACTAGGTAAATAGTTTTGTGGTTTAAGCTATGAAAGCTAGGGTGAGGAATGTCCCCACCTTAGCTTTTTACTTATCGTCTGCCATGCCTGACATGGTGGCTGACGGAATCTTCAGCCTGCTGTTCCTGGTTTTCATTGTTGCCCTGTTTCTGATCGGCAACAAGATTTTCCTGGCTATCCACTATTCCATTTCCATCGGAGTCAATATTGATGGGCGTGGCTGAGCGCATATCGATATCATTACCTAGCTGTGGCTTTATGCCTGATATGCGCGATTCTACCAATGCCTGTGAGATACTTGCAGAAACCAAAACATCTCTTGCATAATCAGGGTCATTGCGCAGTCTCTTCTTCCAGATTGCACTCTGCTGTGGAACGGAAACGTTGAAACGGTTTTCCTGTCCGAGCATATTGGCTCCTACAAGGGAAATCAGCTCTTCCTTTACCAAAGCATTGTATTTGGTATTACGGGCTTCTTTCTGTCTTGTACTGCGGATGAGTCCTTCTGCCAGGTCTCTATAGAAATCATCTTCCTTATCATACTGGTCCTGTCTGCCGATATGAATGACATCCTCTTTACTATTGTAGGATGCAAGGTTTGGCTTACCGTCCTTGACAATAGCAGAACTCCATCTATCAGGCTGCAACAGACGAGGGAGCCGGTTTTCCTTCTGATTCTCCTGTTCCTCGGAAAGCAGCTCGTTCTTCAGGGAAGCATACTCCTGCGGATAGCGGAAGGAATAGTTGGTCTGTTCTATATTATAGACGTTCACGATTCCACGCTTTTCGATGAGAGGGAAACTGCTGGCCTCCTTTTTGACAAGGAGCTTCTTTCTCTTCAAGTCCTCTTCTGTCAGATATACCGGCATAAAGAAGCCGTTCTTCTCCGTGTTGAGGGCAAGAACAAAGGCATGGATTCCCTGATACTTTTTTTTATCAAGGGTGGTTAGCAGACTCCTTCTGTTGTTGGTAAGAGGAAGCTTCTCGTAGGTTTGCTGCAAAGCCAGTTTCTCTGCAAGCAGCTTGCCATACTGAAGATAGACTTCTCTTTGCTTTATATCAGGAGTATGCCAGCGACCATATTCATCAGAGTCTGAAACTTCTGCGTCTTCAATATTAACCTTTTCTTCGGCAACTGCAGCAGGAGTCTCAGCAGGGTGGATATATGTTTCAACTTCCTTCTTGCTTTTTAACTGTTCATCATTAGCTGGACGTTGTTCTTCCTTAGCTACCTTGTTACTAGCGTCCAAGGAATGATTCTGTTCCATTCTTAATGGCTTTGGGGTAAAATGAAGAAGCTTATGCAAACGGTCAAAGCGTGCCTTCTTCTCCAAATCAACCTTTCCGGGATTGATTCTATAGGCATCCACCAAACGTTTCAGTTCAAGAGTATAGATGAGAGATGCAGCATTCCATTCAGCCTTATACTGGTTGGCAAAGTCTTCATCTGCCGGATGATTTGCATATTGATTATACGCCTGTTCTAACTGCCATTCTTGTCTGCAAAGGCTCTTGATTCTTGTATTGACAGGAAGTTTATCAATATCACCGGAATGGATGTCATCTGCTATGGTCAGGGATTCCACATAATTTTTCATCAAGGGAACAATAAGTTCCTTCTCTAATTCCTTTTGCTCTATGATACCATTGATAACGAGGCTGTTCTTCATCTTCTGAAGGTCATTCTGACTGAGTTCTACATGATGATTGCTTGACAGGGCAAACAATTCCCCTTGCTTATCCACCAGTATGCTGTCAATGTCAACACCCTTGTCTGTATGGAATAGGGCAATACTACGAGGTGTCTTGTAGAAGGCTTCTCCATTGGGAAGTTTGTTTCCCAATGTTTCAACCAGAGCTGCAGACAGTTTGCTGTCACGCTGTCTGTAAACGCCATCATATATGACATCCAGTAATGCCTTATAGTTGCAGGCATTCATGTGGTCAATAACCAAGGTTTTATCTTCATTAGTGTCAGAGTGTCCCTTCAATGCTATTTGTGTGCCACCATGAATGATGCCCCAAGATTCTGGTATAAACATGCCATTCTCTACACCATACGCCTTCTGCTGCTCAATAGGTATTTTTCCTTCAGTGATAGCTATTGGAGAATCCAAGACGGTACGTCCGATCATCTCATACTGTATTTTAGCTTCCCTGGCATCCGCAAGCCTATCATTAAAAGCAGCTTCTTCTCTACTGGATAAAGGATGAAAGACTGTCTGAATATCGTTTTTGAACTTTTCAAAGTTGATGCTCTCTTTCTTCCCAGAGATATCGTCTGGAGTATATTTTATCAATGAGAGTGTTGGCTCTTCTTTATCTCCAGTTTCTAAACCTTCTACATGGTAGATATCTCCATTGTTGGTCTTGAAGTATCTGTCAAGAATGTCTCTTGCCTCATACTTTCTGATAATATCCAACTGTTTGTCCGGCAGGATATAGTTCTGAGCCTTCAACTCCTTCAATTTAGCTACCTGTTCGGTTTCATTGTCAGCTACCGGAAGCCCCTTGACATAGCTGCTCATGATGCCGCCTTGCCACTGCACATGATTGAAACCGGGTCTTGCTGTAGAGCCAAAGCTTTCTATGTAAGCCTTTTTTCCGGCTTCTACCGCCCATTTTTCTATTTGAGAAAGAGGCTCGGCTGTCTTTGAAAGATACGCTAATTCCTCTGGGTAGAAGAAGCGGTCTCCAGGGAATGGTTTGGGCTGTGGTGCATTTTTACTGCCACTAAAAAGCTGTCCCCATCCCTGCAGAAAACGGCTTATCATATTTTGTTTTTCCTTTTCCATAATTTTTATAAGTAAAGAGAAATAGCCTGAAAGTTTCATGCTATCTCTCTTTGAATGATTACTTGTGATGCCTGAACAGCAGATGCAAGATGCCTAAAACACCTACTGCCAATACAGCAAACACATAAAATACACGGAGTAGGGAGTGTTTAAGATGGCTGCTGCTCTGCATTTGCTTCTGCCGTCTTATTCAGTTCCCAAGGTGCTATGCTCTTTACCTTGCATTCCAGTTGCAACTCTCCCTTGAACACGTCTAGCTGGAGATCGCCATGTACCTCTACATATTTATCTGCTGCCAGATACTCTTCATGGATAGGGGAGAGATTGATGAAACTTACCCAGGTAAACTCATAGTTCTCGCCATTCTTATCAGAAGAGAAGGCTGAGAATGACTGCATAGGCTTACCCTTCTTGCTGTTGAAATCCTTGATACCTTTCTTCGAAATCTTGCCTCTGAACTCCATACTGCCAACAATGCGGTCTGGCGTGGTGGACTCATTGAACTCAATATTTGTGTCTGTACGGAGATTCAAATAGGTGCTGCTGTCGTGCTTTCTGATATAAAGCACTCCGGAGGCCGTTACTCTTCTTCCGGCAGAATAGTTGGCTGCACTTTGGGCATCACCTGGTGCTGAAACAGATATATACTGCTCCTTTACTGTACCATCCTTACCTTCAAAAGGTACCACTATGGAAAATGAAATGAACTTTTCACCTTCCTTACTTGTTTTCTCTTCTGCGGAACTGGTAATCACTCCACAGGTTGTTACATTACACTTGATCATAATTTTTTGTTTATTTGTTATCGAATAAATTTTCTGTTAAGCAAGACGCTGGCTCTGCTGCTGACCTTGCTCTGGACTTTCTGCATCGAACATCATACTGGCATTCGCCTGTATTTTCTGTACGTCGCTTCGGCTCATTTTCACTACATTATTTTCTTCTGTCTCTTCTACCTTTGCCGCTTTGCTGAAAGCCAAATCTTCGGCTTCGGCTTGTTCTTCGCTTCTCATCTTCAAGCCCAGAGTGAGGGCGGCAGAGAAAAGGGAAGAAATCAGGCTGGAGATGATATCCTGACCGCTACCTGGCGTTTCACCATTCTGCTGCATCATATAGCTCAACCATTCCGTAGGATCGTTGGAATTAGTGATGGAAGCCAGAAGTGCCATATTTCTGTCTTGCAATTGGTTCGTCTGCTGTGAAGGCTGATTATTTAATGCCATACTGTTACGTGCTTCTGCAAGATAGTCTTTGCCGTTTCTATCCAGTGAAGTGGTGATGCCGCTTCTTACCTCCATCTCTGCCAGATAGTTCTTCGGATCGAACTTCTCCCACTCTCCATTCTGATTCTGGACACTGGTTTCAAAATGCAGATGGGGTCCGCTACTTCTTCCGGTATTTCCCGACATGCCCAACTGCTGACCGGCATTCACGATATCACCCTTTTTCACGTCTATCTGGCTCAGATGCATATAGGTGGCACGTATGTTGGTACCATCCTGTCGGTTATATTCCACTGTAACCATGTTGCCGGCAGCCCCATTATTGTGCTTCACATCGACAACCTTACCATTATCTTCCGTTGCAGCTACCGGGAAATACTTTCCTTGGGTTGACAGATCCAGTCCACCATGCAGATGACCAGTACGTGATTCATGGAACTGTCCTGTTACCTTCACTTGGGCTAGGTCTATCGGCAATGCCCAATTTCCCTGAAGAGGATTCAGCAACTGCTTGGAAGGGGTAGAAGCAGGAGTAGAAGGGGCTTTGCCGTTCCTCATATATCCAATCTCCACGCCTTGCTGACGAGCCTGCTCCAATGCCATCTGGTCATATTTGTATAACTGGTTCTCACCGATAAGCTTGATGAGCTTCTGGGCATAGGTCTTATCTGAGGCATAACCGGCTGCTCTGATTTGTATAGCCCAGTTCTGATAGTCGGTAGAGGAGTAATTGAAACAGTTCCTGTAACGTGAAGCCATCAATACTTTAGAATGGTTCTCCACGCTCTCCTCTACACTGGCATAAACCCTGAATGCTTCCGGATAACTGTGGTCATCCACCTTCATGACGGTGGGACCTTTCCAGCTGCTACCGGCTTTCACACCGAAATAATTGTTGTAGTTGACTGCCAGATCGGATTTGCCATGACCGCTTTCCAATGCCATCTGCTGTAGGGTGATAGAGGCAGGAATACCGTATTTGATCTGCTGGTCTATTGCCAACTGGGCATATTTCTCATAAAAGTTCTGTTGTGACATTCTTCTTTAGCGTTTAAAGAGTGCGCCTTTCGGCACACTCTTATATATTAATGTAATCCTCGTCCCCTATGGGAGGTTTGCTCTACCTGTTCCTCCTGCTCCTGTTCAGGGGCAGGGGAGTCCGGCTTTACAGTTTCTTCTGTTTTCACAGAGACTTGTTGATGGACATCATTCTTCACTTCTTTCTTGATGAAAGGCTCAAAGATAACGGCTGCCAGGCGTTGCTTATAGTCACTCATATCTTCAGAAAGCCACATCTTGTTCCACTGTGCCTTGGAAACCGGTGCATGCATACGTTCTCCATTCACGGTAGCAAAGATAATGTGTTGCTTCGGATCGTTGCGCTTAGCTGTAATACAGATGCGCTCAATCTTGGCATCGCCGATATCTACCTTTCTAGGGGTTATGACATCCACCCTGGTATCCGGATGCTTGGTTCCCAGCTCGTAATACTTCTTAGCCAGAGCGTTGTGAACAACTGCCCTGTTCTCACTCTTCAAGGTGGAATAGAACTGGTTGACATGCTCTTTATTCGGATATACGGCAAAGGACGGCTCGTTTTCAGCCTTGATAAAGAAAGCATAGCGTCCCATATCGTCCGGCAAAGCCTCGAAAGTGGTAATCTTTACTTCCTTCTTTGGAGCAAGCTTGTCCTTCAAGTCAACTGTTTGTTGGGTGAGCAATTCATATTGTTTCAGTTTACTGACAGTCACCTCTTTGCCCTTGTAATAGTCGTTTGGCTCATGTAGGCTCAATCCGCCACCGGCATTATAGAAGCTCACTTCCTTTACTCCTATTTTACCGAGGGCAGTAAGGATTCTTTTCTTGTTCATTCCCGGCACTTCATTGTTTACCTGAATGGAAGCCCCAGCAGGTAGGATTATATCTGCAGTTTTGTGCTTCTTGTCCAATACAACAACCATTTCCTTTGTTTCTATGGAAGGAAGCTTTGCCAAAGAGGAACTGATACTGAAACGCTCAGGATTCTCTGTGAGGATTTTTCCCGGTATCTGTCCACGGATTTTCTTATAGTCCACCTCTCGTTTTGCAAGGATGCTGTCGATGGTTTCTATTGCATTGTTCACATCACGCTCCAACACTCCCAACATCTTCGGATTCTCTGTCAGTTCTCGCTGCCAGTAGGGAACCAACTTTTCACTTTCCTTTGAGAGAATGGCAGGAAGCCCTTGGCGTGTCATCAGTACGCCTGCTGCCAACTCCTGAACAAGCTTCTCATGCTTGGCATCGTCTTCCGGAAGGAAACTGTTTCTGCCGGAACGGTCAAGCCGTTTTTCAGAACCTACAGCGGCAACTACAGCCCGGTAGATATCGTTTGCCTTATACAGTGTGGCATGATTCTCATCGGCTGTTTTCTCACTCATGCCGCTGACAACGATTTTGTCATCTTCCTTATCGTATTTGGCATCCTGGACAACCATGATACGCTCATACTTCATACCGCTCTGATCGGCAACAGCCTTGGCAGTGGAGTAGGCTTTGTTCAGAATGGCAGTATGATCCTGCACAGGAACGTTTACCTTTTTTTCCTTCGGGCTATCAATGAAGGCTACGCGATTACCTGCCCGGATCATTTTAGGAAGATACGTGTCAAGTTGCTGTCTTGGGAAGGAGACAAAAGCCACTTCCTTTTCATCCATCTTCTTTTTTTCAACTTCCAAGTTGAGGAGTTTAGCCATCTTGGAAGCTTTTTCCCCATAGATTTCATAGAAATCCCCTTTCTTGACAGGAATCACCCATTCTGGATGTTCTTTCTGATAGTCATTATACTGCTTCAACACAGATACCGTCTTCTCTTCTGTCTTGACGAAAGGTGCTCCCTTAGTCTTCACCAGATTACCATAGGCTTCGTGATCCTTAGCATTCATAATGGTCTGGTCGACATTATAGATATGCTCCACCACTCTTGATGCATGTTTGGAATAGAAACTCTTTTCTTCATCAGAGAGCGTGTCGTATTTCTTCTGGGTGATGATATCATCATGGTTCATCACGTTCTGGTAGTCCCAGTTTACCCAATTAAATCTCAAACTCTCCTCATTTCTTTTTACCGACAAATTATTTTCTGCTGCTGTTTTATAGAAAGTATAGACGTTGGTCTTATACTTGTTGGCATCTGTGTTGAGGGTCATCATGATGCTGTTATAGGCTGTAACAGGAGTATGGGAATGGATAAACTCAGCCGGCTGACGCTGGGCACGGTTCATCCAAACTCCATTTTTCTCGGAAGCAAGACCGAGGGCTGCAAAGAGCAGGGCAGTATGGTTTACTGGTTTTTTCTCCTCTTCTTTCTTTGTTTGCTCCTCTTGCTTCTTCTGCTGTTGCTTCTGCTCAGCATCCTTCTGTTTCTCCTCATCGTGATACTCCTGGTGCTGCTGTTCCTCGGCAATGGACTTGGCTTTCTGTTCTGCCTTTTCCATCGGCATACCTTCAGCTACAAACTGCTTTGCCATGCCAGCAACATCGGTCTCAATATTGCTGTCCTCACGAGGTTCATCTACCTGGTTGTTTTCATCAAGAGACTCGGCTTCTTCCTCGTCTTCTTCTATAGCCTGGTATTCCTCATTCTCCTGGAGGCTTTCATTGATGGCTTCCAGATTGGCATCAAGTGTCTGATTGACATCATAGTCGAAAGTATGTTCTTTCATCAAACCTATATTGGTAACATGACCCACTTCTACCTGATTTTTTTCCTGGTTATACTGGAAGTAGAGGACTTCATTGTTAGGCATGGTGAAAGCAGGTATCTGAGCCTTGATTTCGGAGAACTGCTTGGCAACACTCTCATAGGCTACTTTTTTCACATCCTCAGAAGCATCCTGTTCCAAGCCATAGCGGTCTATGTCATCAAGAATTTCCTCTTTAGTCACCTTGCGCATGAGGTCATAGGTTCCACCAACACTACCATTATACACTACGGCGTAGTTGTCATCCTCATTGAGGATATCATCACCGCTATACTTTTTGGCATTTTTGAAGGTGTTGCTCTGTTCCATCGCATCGCCCTGGTCATACAACTGGGCTTGCTGAAGAATCTGCTTGTAATCGCCCTTCTTTTGCAAATCGTCAAATTCCTGCGTATCATCTGTTGATTGCAGGTAAGCGAACGAATAATAATAAACTTCACCCTTCTTCTCCTGGGTGGCAGAAGCTTTCTCCTTGTTTTCTTTTTCAGGGGAAGCCTCTTTGGTTGATTGATATTGCTTCATGTTTGCGAAATTTTGCCAAAGGTCGCGTACGTTTTTCGTAGTGCTTCCTTCGTGATTATACTTTGTACTATATATTTCCGGCTTTCCGTCCTCGGTAGTATAGGCAACTTTGAGTGTATCTTTCTCTTTGTCATACTCCACCGTGAGAACATCACCCGACGGCATCTCCAGCTTATTGTCTGTGATTCGCCAACTGAGAGCTATCTTTTCTCTCTGTTCAATCTCTTCTACGCTCAGCATCCGAAATTCATCCAGACCAGCAAGGTCATCATGGACAATGGACAGATTATGCTCCGGACTGCTCGACAAATCGTAGTCGTATGTATACTGTAAGTCCATGCCTTCAGAGGTCATCTTGCCAACTTCTATCTGGTTGCTTTCTTCGTTATACTGAAAGTCTAGTACTTCTCTGTTTGGCATAGTCAGAAAACGTGGCTCATGCTCTGCAAACTCTGCCATCTGCTGTGCTGCATCCTCGTAAGCCAACTTCTGCACGTCATCAGAAGATGCTTTGATTTCATCGTTGTCGTTGATGTCGCCAATCAGTTCCAGAACCTTTTCCTTTTCAATTTTGCGCAAAAGATCGTATGTACTATTCTGCTGATTATAGGTTACAGCGTAAGAACTGTTTTCAACAAGAACTTTGTCATCAGAAGTTTTTGGTGCATTCTTTCGGATTTTGTACAGTTCTATATCTTTGCGAACATCCATGATTTTTGCCAGATGAAGCAGTTCTTCATTATCACCACTTTCTCGGAAGCGGTCAAACTCCTGGGTACGCTCAGAAGACTCAAATCGGGCAAATGAGTAATGGTATCTTTCATCAATTGAATTTTCCGAAGTTGCAGTTTGTCCCTGCGAGATACTAGCAGCGTATTCTGCTCTAGGAATAAACTTATGCTCATCTTCAAAGTATCTGTTACCATAAACCTTGCTTATATTTGCTTGATAGTCATTGATGATGGCTTGCGCCTGTTCAACACGATGAGCAATTTGCTTGATGCGATGATCCAGAATGTCTATTTTTTCCTTTTTGTTTTCAATAGCAGTACTGAATAGCAACTTGGTACGCATTGACTTGACTGCTGCATATTGAGAAATGAGATGATTGTAGGCTTTGTTCATGTCGTGGATTGTTCTGCCTTCCTGATGAGGATACCGAATGTTGGGAAGTCTGTCTGCTCCAGCTTCGATGATTTCTCGATTGCTGACGCTATTCATCCACTTGTTAACGTAAGAATTATCCTTGAAGTAATCTCTTAGCTCGGAAATACTTTTGATTTCCAAGGCTGAATGACCTTCATGCTCGCCATCGGTGAAGCTGTTCATCAGGATGGTGAAGTATTTCTTACCGGAAAGAGTGTCCTCTTCAGAAAATACAGGATTTTCATTTATAGCTGATTCCTTTACTTCGGCTTCGGAATTTTCCTGTTGGCTCAACTCTACTTCCTCCTGTTCTTCTGTTGGTTCCGCCTCTGTATTTTGGGCGGTTTCAACTTGCGAAGGTGCAAAAGTCTGTGTATTGCCTAACTGAGCATTCTCTTGATTCTCATTGGAAAGGTTCTCCATCTCCTTTTCATTCTTTTCACGCTCTTCCTCGCCGTCTAAGTTACCTTCAAGTAAAGCCTTTTCTCCCAGTTTCACGCGCTGTTCGTCAATGTGCTCGATTACCATAGCAGAAGCCTTGTTGACATCGGACATGACTGACAGGAGAAACTTCGGTTCCTTTTTCAGAGCACTCATCCAACTCTTAATGTAGGCGGTGTTGTTATCACGGATTCTGCTGTCAAAGCCCAGGGCACTACCTACCATGGCTGCCGTAAGTTCGGCTACCAGCTCTTCCTTTGCATATTCCGAACCGCCAAATTTTCCGTCTGGATTTAAGCGGTTCAAACGGCTTTCATGACCGGTGGAATGTGCCATCTCATGAATAAGGGAGGAGTAGTACTCTTCACCATCCTTATAGATTTCTTCTGGCTTATCACTGATCTTAAACTGGTCTTTGCGAGGAATTATAATCAAGTCCTTGCTCTTGTTATAAAGAGCACTAGGGTTCTGTTGGTTATATTCCACGTGGCAGACCCAGGATTGGGAAGCCAGCATCTGGTCGATAGCGGCATTACAGTACATACCTTTATCGTCCTTGATCTCTTTGGTCTCAAACTTGGAAAGCAGGACATCGTATTTCTCCTTATTCACCTCTTCCAGATTGGTTTGGTCAATATTCCACTCTTTAAAGATTTTAAGATAAGGGATAACCTTATATTTTTCATCCCGCTCTTCTTTTAGGAGGCTGTCGTATTCCTTCAAAGTGGCTTTCTTGCCGTTTTCACGATTGTAAATACTGAGTCCCCACTTGAAAATTGGTATACTCTTCTCACCTTTCTTCGGATGAGCTCCCAAATCTCTGATCTGTTTATGGGTAAAATAGACTGGAACCTTATAGTTCTTTTTCATTGTGTGAAGCTGACACAAAAAAGCATTACTGCCAGTATACACTCTTCCTGTAACATTCTGAGGTAGTCCTATCATCGCTTCACCATCTGTCCAGCCTTTCTTCCAGTTGCTCGCTTCAATAGTCTCCATTCTGGCGATTATCATATTAGCAAATGTTTGGAGAGCTGAATTGATTCTGGCTTCAGCCCTTTCCTTTTTTTCAGCATTTAACTCTTCTCTTGTCATAATATTTTGAATAATGATTAAAATGATAGGGCAAAGTAACTGATTTTTTTTCATTGAAGAGGTGCTTTTGCGATATACCTTTGAAATTAACAATTGCAAAACAGTCCACTTTGGGGAGCTGCTACAGCTCAAACTTCCAAATTTGCGTATTTTTAAAGGATTTTGCAATATAAATTTGCGTATTTTCGTATATTTCATGGAAATAAATTTGCGTATTTTCAATATTATTCGTATCTTTGCACTGCGTAAGTATCTGACTCCTTTCGTCTAAATTCAAAAGAAAGTGTTAAGTCTTGAACTTTCACATGTAGTTCAAGAACGGGCTGAAGACCCAAAAGCCTTCCATATAATTACAAAAAAGATACGAATAAAAGCTATGATTTTACTTGCAACGGGAATGTTGCAGGAAAAAATAGGGAGAAAACTTGGTATATTCAGATTTTCTTCGTACCTTAGCAGCGCAAAACGTAAAGTGCGTAGAATATGGCAAAAATAGTAAATAAATATCCTGTAGGAATACAGACCTTTGAAAAAATCCGCGAGAATGGCTATCTCTATATAGATAAGACCCAATACATTGTGGATTTCAGGGAAAAGAAAATGTCGTATATATTTCTGAGTCGTCCAAGGCGATTCGGAAAGTCGCTCTTTGCCTCTACCCTTCAGGCTTATTTTGAGGGAAGAAAGGAACTTTTCGAGGGATTGGCCATTGCTGATTATGAGAAAGATTGGGTGAAGCATCCTGTGTTACATTTCGACCTGAGCGGTGCCAAGCACTTTGATGCTGATGCCTTGAACAGTTATCTGAATCTGCAGCTTTTACCCTATGAAGAGCTTTATGGTAAAGGTGAAGGTGAAAAATATCCTAACGAAAGATTGGATGGAGTCGTAAGGCGAGCTTACAAGCAGACTGGCGAAAAGGTGGTAGTTATCATTGATGAATATGATGCCCCATTGCTGGATGTGGTGCATGAGAAGGATGAACTCAAGCAGTTGCGTCTTATCATGCAGAACTTCTATAGTCCTTTAAAAAAACTCGACCCATATCTGGAGTTCATTTTCATCACGGGAATTACTAAGTTTTCACAGCTCAGCATCTTCAGCGAACTCAACAACCTCGACAATATCAGCATGCTTGACCAGTACTCCGCAATCTGTGGTATCAGCAAAACAGAACTGACCACAGCTATGAAACCTGATGTGGAAGCATTGGGGGAGGCTTTAGGTGTATCTTACGAGGAATGTCTAGAAGAATTGCGCCAATATTATGATGGCTATCATTTCAGTGAACATTCTGAAGATGTGTTTAATCCGTTTAGCCTGATAAGGGCTTTGTCGGGGCAGAAGATTGGCGCCTATTGGTTTAGCTCCGGTACGCCAAGCTATCTCATTAAGAGTTTGCAGAAGTATCATGTAAATGTGACTAACATCGAACAGAAGAGCGTGAGTGTTGACGATTTTGATGTGTCGCCCGAGCAAATGACCTCTGCTTTGCCTCTGCTCTATCAGAGTGGTTATCTTACCATCAAGCAATACAAACCGTTTACCAAGAGTTATAAACTGGGCTATCCTAACCAGGAGGTGAAGATTGGTATGCTGAAGAGTCTTGCGCCCAATTATCTTTCGCCGGTTTCTGTAGATAATAACGGACTGGTGAATGAATTTGTGGAACTGGTTTATGAAGGAGAAATAGAACAGGCAATGGTCCGCCTGAAGGCCTATCTCTCCAGTATCTCAAACCGTTTAAGCAATAAGAATGAACGTGATTTTCAGACCGTCTTCTATCTGATATTCAACCTGATGGGTGCCCTTATCAAAGTGGAGGAGGATAGTGCCATAGGCAGGGCTGATGCCGTGCTCCATCTGCCTGAAGCCATCTATGTGTTCGAATTGAAATACGATGGCTCTGCCGAGGAAGCCTTGAAGCAGATTGATGACAAGGGTTATCTCATTCCATATTCCGCTGATGGCAAGCGATTGTATAAAGTGGGTGTAAATTATGATAGTACCCAGCGGACTATCAGCGATTGGAAGATCAAGGAAGAATAAGAGTATCTGAAAATTCTTGATAGTTTTGATATATAGATATTATTTTAAGTTCAACCCTTGGTACGTGATGTATCAAGGGTTTGTGTTTTCTAACAGTTAACAAAATCCTCCCGATTCTCACGAACCAGGAGGAACAATCAACTCTATAAGTTGGCATTTTACTACTATTTAATACCTATTTGTTGTGGAACGAAATTTTCCTGTCTGTTAATCTGTTCGTACTTATGGGATGCCAAAGATTGATTCTCATCATACTTTTTCAGTACTGCATTTGCCAGGGTATTTAAAGGTATTACACCTTTTTGATAGGCATCTGCAGCACTGTTTGAAATATTGATGACACAAGGATTTCCATCAATGGTTGCTATCATGGAACCGCCTTTCATTGTGACATCTGTAATACGTGGGTTCAACTTCTCATCTTCGTATTTTTTATACATTTTAAGAGTCGAACTGCTTCTACTTAAACCTTCCTTAAGGGATGCATGACCGGCATTATTAAGGATGTTGACACCACCAAAACCTATCAGCAGCATCTTTATTAGAGGGTTTCTGATAAACATACCGCCTACGATAGCAGCCAATGGCATCAGGTTATCCTGCATCTTCATGTTAGGGTTTTTACCAGTAAACATACCGATAAGCATATCAGGAAGCATGGCTAAAACATAACCGAGATTCTTCGATACAATACTGAAATCGTTCAGTCCCATCTGTTCCAGGGTGTTTCCCCATCCTGCAAATTGCTGACTATTATTACCTGTCTGCAAGATTTGCTGAGTGGATTGTGTCTGTTGCGTCTGAATAGTTTGTGACGAAGCTGGTGTGCTTTGTTGAGCATAAGGAAGCCGTGTACTACTTACTAAAGAACGAGTAGGAGTAGGAGAGGATGAATGCCGGTGTTTCTTTTCTAGAACTGTACCATTGATGGAAGCATTCAACTTTTCCATTTCTACATCCCACTGGTCTTTCCCTTTTGCCGATGCTGCTTTTCGGAACTGATGAGGGGTATGCTTATCAAGATAGTCAGCAGCTCTAGCGTAGTCATAGGCTCGTTGGCTTACTTCTTTCAAAGACATCTTTTTGCCACCGCATTTGATCCAGTCCTTCTCCTGCTTTGACATTTCTATCGCAAGGGAATGGAACGTGGCTGCAAATGCTCTGTTCTGTTTAGCTGTTTTAGTCAACATCCATCGGGGAATTTCAGTGTTAGCCTTGTAGGCGATGCATTGTTTGGAGAAATTAGTCTTGATGGTATTGAGTAGCTTTGCAGAATTACCCTTATGCTGAACCAGCAGGGCATTGCTGGCTTTCTTGGCTGAGTCACTTACCGAGAGTGGAGCCACCTTGATTTTTCTGCTTAAGACACTGTTGATGTTATTGATGAACTCAGTACCGCTCTTACGATACTTTGCAGAACCAGTCTGTATCTTCTGTAATGCATCTGCATCACCAAAGACTTCTTTACTGTTCTCCTTGGCATATTCTTCTTTTGACCAGTCTTTGGATGACTTGTGACCGATAAATTCTCTGATACCGAAATCTGAACCAACACCAATTCCTGCTTTAGCTATAGCCTTCGTACTTCCGGAAGCAACGCCACCAAAACCGCCCAAAATAGCTGTGTCTATAAGGCTTGCACCCAGAAAACCGGTAGCTTTAGATAAGGCAGAAGGATTGTATATCGCCTCTGCCTTGTTTTCTACCTTCTCACCATATTCACCCTTCTTTAATCCCCAGGTAGGCATGACAAAGGCTATCAGACTGTCTGAGAATGTTTTTCTCGCTATATAACTTGCGGTATTTCTTGGAACCTTTTCTCTAGCCAGCTGCTCTACCATAAGCATCTCAAAGCGGTGCATCACATAAGACTGGGCATATTCAAAGAGTTTCTTGGACTCCTTACCGCCATTCTGTACCACAAGATTCTCATAGAAAGCATAAACGAATGTACTGTAGTCATTCTGCAATCTCTTATCTTTGTTCCATCTCAGATTACATCTTTCAATGAGATCGTCTGTAGACATCTTATTCCATTTGCCATTGGCATCTACTTGCTTTTTGGCACGATAAGCAGGGGTTACTCCGTGTCTGCTGTCAACAGCCTGTGCCCAAATGGAACGGTTGTCCTCCTTGTCTATGGCATCCATGAACTCCTTTGCCTGGTTCTTTTCTATTCTCTTTTTCTCTTGAACCAGAGTGGAAGCCATGTACTTACTGTAATACTGGCTGATACAATAGTCAACCTGCGAGAAGGTTTGATAGTTATTTACTTTTGCCATAATTCTGTTTTTAAAAACCTAAAATCTGCTGACGAGCCTGTTCTATGGCTTTATAGTAAACAGACATCTGTTTCGGATAGTATCGGGAAAGCCATTCATTAAGACCAATCTGGTCTTCGATGAACTTTATAGCTAATTGGCGTGTAATTTCAATAGCTTTCTCTCCCTTTTCCCTTCCATTGAACCAGGCTTTCGTCCAGCATCTCGTACCAGAATTGTCAAAATACACAGAAGCTTCCCTGTCTATATCATAACTCTGTACGTCTATCTGTAAGTCAAGCAGAGAATCTATGGTTTTTCCATCGTCGGCAATTTCATCAAAAAGTTTTTTTTTTTGCTTTTCATCCCAGGTAGGAAGATAGATGTTATGATTCAAAGCCATATAGCTAAGGAAATCATCTATCAAGACATCCTGCACCTTACCAGCAAGGATGCTACTTCTTCCGGAGAGTCCGAGAGGATTACCTATTGAAGGCATGCTTTCGAAAAAGTAATTCTTCTCGGCTGCCTGACGAAATATGTTACGTAAAGACAAATCTGCCCTTTTGGAAGAGGTATATGCTCCGCTCACGAGGTCATTCCAGTAACTTGGAAGCCAACGGAGCATCATCATTAATAGGGCATCTTTGTCTTGTTCAAAACTGTTTTCTACTTTCTTGTCTCCCAGTGTTTCCATGGATGGCAATTGACTGATTCCCATGGCTGCCAACTGTTCGATGTTTGCCCATATCATACTCAGAAACTCGGCAGGATCAATATCCACACCATCAAAGCGAACTCCTATATGAAGGAATCGTCCGCTCTTTGCGATTTCCTGACCGGCAACAACCTGGGTTCCGTAAGGGGTATACGCTTCTGCTATGTGACCATAGGTTACTTCATACTTGCCATATTGGGCTACAATGTAGTTGTCGTAAACCGCATCTTGTCCGGCACCGATGATGACACCTGTGGCAATGGCATAGAGAGGTTTATCACTAGCAGGAAAATCAATTCCTTTGTGGAAAAACTTTTCTCCTGTCAAGGGATGATTCTGTTTGCCAAAGGCTAGGGTAGCCTGTATGTTGTCTTTTTCTTCCAGAGGGAAAGGCATCATATAACCACTGGCACTTTCCAGAAGCATATCTTTATAATTTTGTTTCATACTTATTGTTTTTAAGAGGTGAGAATAGCTCCTCACCTCATGATTTTATGAGAAATACATTAACGTCTACGATGAACGGTCATGGAAGCGTCTTCTTCAGGGGCAGGTGTTGCTGCTACCTGAGGGGCTACGGCAGCTTGCATTTGGCGGTTCATCTGCTGTTCCTGGGCATGAACAGAACGCTGGTTTACATTTTTCATGGTCATACCGCCCAAGGCTAGACCTGCTATCTTACTGAACCATCCGAAACGTCCGAACATCATATAGGAAGCCAACAGCATACTGGCAAGGTTCATCTTACTGATATTGCCGCCTGTAACGTTAGCAAGGGCAGAATTGAGATTATTCATCAAACCGCCGCCCATTCCTGCCTGTCCCTGTACGCCCTGTACTGCTGACATGCTAGGATATTGGGCTGTGGTTGGATCGTAATAGCCATTACCATGGTTGACCATTCCATTGCCGTTGAACATACCACCTACATATTCCTTTCCATCGTAATAGAGACTACCGGCTTCAGAACCTACATTACCGAGCGTGCCTTTTAATTGATGATAGACATCTGCACCTTCAGCACCTACGTTGCCTATCGTGTCCTTCAGACGATAATATACATCTGCACCTTCAGCACCTACGTTGCCAACTCCGGTTTTAAGAGAGGAATATGCGCCTTCACCTAAAAGAGTGTCAACGGTTTTTTCACTTACAGATTTTTCATTACCATAAGCATCTTTATGACTCCCGAGAAGAAGGGTGGAGGCTGAACCAACAAGTCCCTTGTTGGTGTTTTCTTCTCCTAATGCTTTTTCCTTTGCAAAAGTCAAAAGACCTTTCTTATAACCAACAACAGGAAGAGCTACTGCGGTCATTACTGCTGCTGATTTGGGATGCTCTGCTGCAAATTTTACTCCACTTTTAGTGGCAGAGCCAACGGCTTTAACACCACTTTTAACGTAAGGAAATGCCATTTTGGAAAACGTCATAATATGAGGAGCTGCAGCTTTACCGCCTTCTACGGCATTTTTAAGAAGGGATTTACATAATACTGACCAAGTTGCCATAATTCTATATTTTTAAGTTGTTTACTCAGGATCATATATCTCTACGATAGCTCTGGCTTTATGTCGCTGTGTTTTTTGGGTAGCGAGAAACCTACCATTATCTGTAGCACAGAGCCAGGCTTGAACTCCCGGATTATCCTCTACTTCCGTTGATGTCCAATACCAGCAGTCTCCTTCCAAGGCTATAGGTGTGCCACCAAGTCTTTCCAAAACTGGATTGATAACTCTCGATGAGGATGCCAGTAAACGCTGTTCGGCTACACTGGGAAGGTAGTCGCTCTGACCATTAGCATGAAAGTTAATCATTTCCATGGCTAAAGGAGAACCCTTGCCGGTTTCTGCGCTGTAGCTGTTATACATGGCTACGGTATTCTTGAAACCACAGAATGATGTTATATCTGTACTGGTTCCATTTACCATACCCACGGAATCACAGAATACCTCATTGAGTTCATCAAACATGACTGCTAGAGCAGGGTGGTCATCTGTTTTCTCGGCAAAGACAACGCCTACTGCCTTTCTTTTTGTCTGGTTGAAATAAGAAGCCGTGTCCATGCAGCTATGGTCGTTACAGAGAACATAGCCTACATGAATATCTCTGTCTATGGGTTCGTGATTGTCACACGAGGTGCTGAAAATTGTGATGGCTATCATCAGCATCATGCTCAGAACCGGATGAGTGATACCTTTTATTACTGATTTCATAATGATTACTTTTTATAATGGGATTTTTACACCGAAGGCTGCACCTGTTCTGTAGGTATCTTCGCCTCTTATGACAATATCTTCCTTCACCTGAAAGAACACACTCCAACCATTATAGAGGTTATAGGTGTGCTCATAGCCGATGTGACCGGCGGTAATTACCTTGTCGAGGTCACTACCACAGCTGACACCTACTCTTACGTTTCCATGATGGTTCCTGCCTCTGTTCACGCATGGCTTGTAGGCAAAGCCCACTGTCCACGCACGGTAGTTGCGCCAGAAGGAATCACTGGTAATATGTCCGGCTTCCTCGTCTTTCTTATATTTCAGATACATGGTTCCGAAATACTCCCAGGCATTGTGATAGTCGGTTTCATGTTCGTAGGAGAGGGTGGTTTCTACCCCCTGGGGGTAGCTGCCACCGACACCTAACATCAAATGGTTGCCATGACTCTGGGCATACATTGCTGTTGCCGAGAACAGGGCGAACATAACAGATAGTATCTTTTTCATATATTCTTTGCTTTATTGTTCTCTGAGGAGAAGTGTATCGAAGGCATCTGCTGCCAACACATCCTCGTAGTCGAGGTTCATGGAAATGGTTCGTCCGGAAATCTGCTTTTCCGACAACTCAATGGTGAGCACCTTATCGTTAGGGAAGGTCATCTTCTTCAGAACGATGATGTTCCGATAGCCGCTCTTGAACCTTACAGAACGGTCCAGTACCAGGGCAGGTTTCAGCTCGATGGTCTGTACGTTGGTTGCCTTCTGCTGTTTCTTGTCCTGAAGCTTCACTCTTAACTCATCTATATCGAAAGGAAGATTGGTCTTGTTTGATACCGAGAAGTCGATGAAGAAATATTCTCCTACCACATAGATGTTGTTCAGTCGCATGGTCATCTTGTTGTGGGTGGTGAAGGTACTTCTGTACTTGGCAGGACTTTGCCATACCTTCATGGCATAGCTTACCATATCTACCGTTGACATACTTACATCGGGATTATGGAAGGCATTGCGCTCGATAAGCTCCACTTCCTTATCGGTAACCGCCTCTTCTATCCTGCTGGTATAGAGTAGGGCATACTGTACTCTGTAACGCTCCGTGATAATGGTAACGATACCCATCACTTCGCCATCCTTATGATTACCTGTAGCCGGTTTGAGACGGATGACATTATCCAAAGGCTTATCGCCCACAATACTGTCAGTAGAGATATCTACCAGACGGATGGGTTCTGATGCTGTGATAACAGTGGAAACATGCTCATTGATGGTGAGCTGTTCCATATTGTTGAAGCCCTTTTGGGCAAATGTTCCTAAAGCTACACCCAAACACATGATAAACAGTGTAAAGGCTCTCTTTTTTATATTCTTCATATTGTTACTTTCTTTTTGTTTTACTTTCTTTTCTGTTTGTCTTTCTGGCTTTCATCAACAAGATAAACCTTAGTGCCATACTTCAAACGTACCTTATTCTTCTTCACGGCTGTACCGAAGGCGTTCATAACCTTCTGGGTGGCATTCTGGGCAGCCTGGCTTGCCCAGCTGCGAATACCGGAAGATGACGTGGTTGAGTTGTCAAGCATAGAACCGCCCTGCATGGCTGAACTGGCTATATCCTTGGTGGTTTCCCTGAAACTGCTCAGTGGAACATACAAGCCTTGCATACCATCTGTATCATAGATACTTAGACTTACCTTGATGATGTCTTCATCAAAGAAGATGCTTTCTACCTTGCCCTGTACACGTTGTTTGCCGAAGCCGCTCATGGTGGCATATAGATAGGTTCCCTTTCTGATGGTTTCGTCTCCAATCTCTATATCGTCCAGCAGACGGAGTCTCACCCTGCTACCATCTACAGCTTTCACCTCTTCATCAATGATGGCTGAAATGAGTTTGTTCTTGCCGTCGGCTGCACCTAAAGTATTAAAGTAATCTGATACCTGTTTGGTCTTCTTCACTACCTTTTCCGGCTCGTCTTCACTGTCAGCGGTTCTGCTGTTGCCATAAGAAGCGTTATCTGAATGGCTGTTATAAGAGGCTGTACTTCCTGTAGAAGGAGTTCCACTGGCAGTGTTGCCATTTTCATGGGGTCCACCTTCTGAGACAGATTCGTCATTGCTTGCCATATAGCTGTCGCTTCCAGAGAGGGTCTTATTCATCTCTTCCCAACTTCTCTGTCTTCTCCGACGTTGGGCAGAAGCAATCTCAGAATCTTTCAGAGGATCTACGAAATCATCCTTGTTGGTATTGCTGCGGTTGGCTCTCACACGTTCCTGCATTTCTGCAAGCTTTCGCTTTTCCTCGGCTTGCTGCATGCGAACCTTCCTGGCTTCATCCTCGCTGTACTTTGACTCAAAATCCTTTTTCTGATTGACAGAGTCATTATCGTTCTCCACATTCTGCACTCCGGAAAGGTCTGAGATTCTACCAAACTGATCTTCGGTATTGTCCATCTTGTCTCCCAGAATGCTGTCGGTATATGCCTCCGGCAATTCACTCGACAGATAATCCGTTGTCTTCAACTTCTTGTTGGTAGCATCAGAGACTTCAACGTTGAACATGTCAATGATGAAATAACCAACAAACAGAAGTGGCAGATAGATAATTGCCGGCAACAGATACTTGGGCTGTTTAAAGTTAATTTTCTTTATATCCATAGTTATCTCGCTTTTTTAAGTTCACGCTGTTGGCGCAAAGCCTGGTCCACCTGCTCTACAGCTGTATGGTGTGGTACGTTCTGGCTTGTCTTATAATATCTGATCAAGTTAATGATGTTAAGGGCAAAAAGACAGATGATAAATCCGAAAACTATCTTCAGAAATCCTACCCGATGGACATTTGCCCAGGATTGTATTTTCATTACCAGGAGCGTAAGTTTGGTCTTGTTGGCAAATTTTCTGCCGGCTTCCACCTCTCGCTCATATTGCTCCTTATAACGAGGATCATTCTTATCCGGCATTTGTTCTCCTGCAATTATTTTCTTTATATTCATATTTATCTCGCTTTTTTAAGTTCACACTGCTGGCGCAAAGCCTGGTCCACCTGCTCTACAGCTGTATGGTGTGGTACGTTCTGGCTTGTCTTATAATATCTGATCAAGTTAATGATGTTAAGGGCAAAAAGACAGATGATAAATCCGAAAACTATCTTCAGAAATCCTACCCGATGGACATTTGCCCAGGATTGTATTTTCATTACCAGGAGCGTAAGTTTGGTCTTGTTGGCAAATTTTCTGCCGGCTTCCACCTCTCGCTCATATTGCTCCTTATAACGAGGATCATTCTTATCCGGCATTTGTTCTCCTGCAATTATTTTCTTTATATCCATATTATATAGGTGTATGAATTAATAATCTGACTTCTTGGTTTCTTCCAGATCCTTGTTTTTCAAGGTTCTCCAGTTGGTGATGAGGATTCCATGAGGATTGTTCTCGGTTCGAGGAACACGCTTCAAGTTTCCTGCCGTTACAAGCTGGCGCATCAGGATGCTAGTTCTGCGCTCTATTCGCTGTCTGCCGTAGTAGACGAAGTTGAGGGAGTCGGTATTCAGCTTGATGCTGTCACAATAGATGCTACAGATGGTGCTCGTACCGATGATGTTGTTATAGAAGCCCTTTTCTTTCAAGGCATTATACTGTGCCAGACCGGTCTCGTCAACGAGATACATTGCCTTGCGCATCGTATATTGGATATACTTGTCATCCGGTGCGAGAGTGAAGAAAAACTGGTGGAACATTTCTATATCACTTTTTGCCTCTACGTCAAAGGTTTCATCCATCGTGGTTTGTTTCACCAGGATTGGAACGTTGCCGTCCAACACATACACTTTCTTATGGGCATCGTCAACCATGCCCTTTGCGATGAAGAAACTTCCTAAACTCACGATGATGCAGCCTATCAGAAATAGGCTGCTCACTACCATCACGAGTTTGATCTTATTCTCTACATTCTTTAATACTGCCATATCTATACGATTTTAAAATTTCATAACGGATGATGCGCCTCTCTTCACCTCTGAGGAAACACCCTCACCGAAGTTACGGGTTGAGAATGCTGTATCGCCTTCCGGTATCATCCAGGCTGCCAGGTCTGGAACGAGGTTGAGACACTTCAAGGCTACCACTGAAGCTGCCAACAGATAGCCGCAGGTCATAAAGGCGTTCTGAATATAGGCTGATGCAGAACCTTCACTCTGTGTGATAGCCGTCAGGTTTTCTACCTGTACGCTCAACACAATATCAAAGAGAAGGAGAACATAGAAGCCTACAAAGTAGAGCATGGCTCCATAGAAATGTACCGTGAGATATCGGGTAATCCATTTTGCCCAGGCTCCTTCCCATTTAGGCAAAACACTGAAAGCCCATTGAATCGGTCCGAATATCGTGAGCATGCCCAGCAGAATCTGTTGGCAGAAGATGGTACTCCACCAGCCTATTCGGAAGATGACCATGGAGAAGAACATGACTATTTTGTCCAGTCCTATCATCAGTCCCACAAAGGTGGAATTGTTTTCAGCTTTTGCAGCCTGTTTGGCTACCTCTACCGCATCAGCAGTTCCTGCACTTTCAGCAAGTGTTTCCTTACTTTGGCTGTTTGCGATGTTCTTGGATGCTGCATCTAGCTTTTCTTTCACGTCTCCACACACGGAATCACGCTTGTGTATCAGCGGCAATAGTTCATTGTATTTATCACTCACCTGTACCGCCTCTGCTTCATAGAGGTCGTGCGTGTAAGAACCGATACAGTTAGGTATGTAGGCGAGGGCATCCAAGATACATGCATTGGAACCAGCTCCGATACCACTCTTGCTAGGTGGGTACCAAAGACACATCACCAAAGCTATACCCAGGATCTTCATGATTTTGAAAACATCGATAGGCTCGTTCTTTACCATCATCTTATAGGCGATACCTCCTGCTACGACGATACTGAAGAGTGCGCCCAAAGCCATGCTCATCTGCAAGATCCACCAGAAGGGACCGTCTGAACCGATAAAATCCTGGTTACACAGAAACTCATTTGTCTGGAAGACCACGTTGTCAATGTCTTCCTCGAACAAATCAACGCCAATGGTTTGCGAAAGGTCGCTTACCATATCTTTTATTCCGCCAAGCGTTCCACCACTTGCAGAATCTAAAAATAATGTACTAAATGCCATTTCCTGTTGTTTTTTATTTTTGCGCAAAAATAACGCATTTTTCATAAATACCCTGTATGAATATGATATACCTTTGAAATTAACAATTGCAAAAGCTATCACTTCTTGCCGTTGTCTTCATAAGGCTCTTATCATACAAGGGGCTTACACCTTATTATATATAGGGAGTCTAGTTCTTTTTATGAAAACCGTTGACTGCAAGAGAATGTTGCCACCTGCCCAAGGCATCAGTGGCTACCGTAGCATTACTCGTTACCCGATCTACCTTCGTTGCCTTACTGCTGACTTCCTTCATTGTCTTTGCTGCATTCAACACTCTCAACTGTTTAGTCAGAATAAGGTTCTTTTTTACGATGTCACGGTAGATGGTAAGATATTCTCGCTTTCTGCTTCCCAGATCCATATAGGACTCTCTTGTTACCTTGATAGCAAAAGCGAGACTATGATACACATTACTCCAGTCTTTGTAATCATCAGAAGTTCCACCATATAGGGTTATCTTGTTGATGTTCTGCTGGAAGTTGCTCATGGCTCCTTCTATCTTTCCCTTTTCCATCTGCCAGGCCACATCGGCAGCTCCTGGAGTACGGTTGGCGATATTCAGTGCTTCGACCTTCGCTCTTCTGGACAAGACTGAATCTACATTTTCTGCAAGGGAGATTTCCTTCATCATATTCTGCTGCGTCTTGGTACGGAAACTCTGCTTGTTGGTCAGGGTGGCTGACTTTTGGTAGTTCTTATGCGTGAGATTATAATATTCTCTAGGGGTAAGGCTCCCGGCTCCAATCTCCATCACCGTAAACTGGTTCATGATGGCTGACTCATGATTATATGTCTGGGCAGACAACGAACTGCTATAGTTCAGCAATAGTATGAATGCTGCTATCTTGCCTGTATTTCCTTTACTTAATCTTTTCATTGAATCTTGTTTTCTGTTGTTTTATATGTTCTTTTAAATTTCTTCTTCACTCAACCGCTTGTTACCGAGAAGTGAACCGCCTCCGAGGGGTGCTCGTTTCTCAGGCTCATTGCCGCCACCGGCACGTGAATTTTTCTGTTTGGCGATATATTGTGCCTTCTTCCATGAATCATAGGCTTCCATAGCCAGGTTTTCAATGGTCTTGCCACGGTAGAGTCCATCCTTCCAGAAGCCTTTACGCATGACCATATAGCTGTATAAGGTGAAATAGGCATTCTTTACTGCGGAATCGATATCATCCATGTTGTCATTGATGCATTGAAGACAAATCATCATTGACTGGGCATCAAACTCTGCTGCTCCAGTAAGATAGGCTGCCAAATCTATATAGGAGTCATACATGGATATGGCAGAGGTCTTTATCTGGTTAATGGCTTCCACACTGGTGGTATAGATAACGGCATCGGAATTTTTGACGTTTCCCTTCAGAAGGAAGTTTGTCTTATAATCATCCAGGAGTTTAAGATACAGTTCTACATTACTCTTTACACTCTTGTAGGTATTCACGCCATGGAATGCAGTGGCTGTACCATTGAGTATCAGGTCGATGATATCGAAGCATCTTTTATAGCGGTCGATAGCCTTGCTGCTCTCCTCGAAGCTAGTGGAAGATTGGGAAAAGGCTTTATGGGCTTCCAACACTCCCATCTCTGCTGCCGCACGTATTCCTAGTACGGTTCTCACCTTCTTATGGTTGCTGATCATGGTCTCCAGTGAGCCAGCATCATAGTCCAATATGGCAAAGCTCTTCGCCGGGAAGACGAAAAGCATTGCCATGATCACAAATACTAAACCCTGTTTTTTCATTGTTGTCTTGATTTACTGTTGTTATTTTTATCAGTTTCATTGTCTCCACTCACCGAACCCTTCAAAGAGGCTTTCTGAGCTGCCTTGGCAGATGCGTCCTGCCACCTGGAGAGGGCATAGTCAGCGATGGCTCCACGTGAGGCTCTGCCCACAGCATCGAAAATCTTGTGCTTCAGGAAATCCAGGATGGTTGTCCTGCTGTCCATGACCTTTTCGAGGAGTACGAGCTGGTTGTAGATAGATACCAGCTGGAAGTCTATCTCTCTGGCTACATCCAGGCGGTCACAAGCCCAGAGCAGGTGAATGGCATCTGCATCATCTTCCTCTTCGGAAGAACCTGCATAGTTGTATTTGATGCTGATGTTGCAGTCCGGAAGGTCTTCAATGAGTTCCTTCAACTTGGCATTTACCTCTTCTGCACGATTTTTCTCACTCTTTTTCATGTCGAGCTGCATCACGGCAACCACATTGTCGGCAGCATACTCACTGGTGAGTTTAAAATCTACCGACAGGATGGCTCGGTGGATTCTTATACCCAGGAGATATTTCGGTTTTTGGGCAAGGGAGAGGGCTGCGGTGTAAGTTACCAGACTCTTCACGGTAGGGCAGTAGCCGTGACGGATAAAGATATACTGGTTGTTACCATCTACCCATTCGCCCTGGTCGGACCACTGTATCTGATACATTCCTTCCAGCTCAGCCATATTGTCATTGATTCTATACTTGCCATCCCTGTTATCTGCAAGGTCTTTATAATACTCATCAATACCATTGTTAAGTTGATTGAGCTGGTTTTGAGTAGTATTCAACTGCTGTTTCAGGGCTGCATTGGCATCAGAAAGTTCGTCATACTGCTTCTGCAAGGCATTTGCCTGAGTCTTGTTACCCTTGAAAAGAGCTTGACTTTTCTGTTGTAGGAGAGATTGCATCCTTTTGTCATTGTCGGAAATCTGTTTCTTTAAGGATGCAATCTGATTTTCATATTCCTTCTTCTTATCAAGCAGCGTGTTGATACCTTCTCCTTCCGAATCTGGCGTAGGCTCCTTTGCAAAGCCTTTGGATGCTTCGTTGAGATGATTACCCTGTTTGCCATTCTCCTTCCAGTTGAAACTGCCTTCTCCCAGCTTGGCTCCACCCTTACAGTTTGCCACGAAACTTACAGAACTGCAGCCTTCCATCTTCTTCTCATCTGCCATTGTGTAATAGTGAGGGTCATCACATTCAAGATGGTAGGTTATGCTCTCGTCTTGATCGGATGTCTCATCTTGATAGCCCTGGAGACGGATCTTCATTTTTTCCTTGAAGGTTTTCAGATCCATCGTCTGGGAGTCAAAGATTTCCTCATAAACTTCTTGTTTGATGTACCATGAGTCTGTTACAGTCATATATACAGAAAAGTGTCTGCCTCGCCAATGCTTCGAATGTGACCCAATACCACCACTTTTATCACGGACATAATTGTAAGAACGTTGTTCGTAATTCAGACTTATAGTATGCCCTGGATTATTCTTTTCATATTCCTTCTTTCTGCTGGCATTCCAATCGGTGGAATTTTCCGCAGCTGTCTTTAGCTGATTATACTCAGATGTGGTAAGAGTTGGAAATGGAGGAGTAGAAGTTTTCATATAATTACATTTGTAAATCCAACCAGTCCAAGAGTCCTCGTTATTTGTGCTGGCAGGAGCAGATGGACAATATGAGGCAATTTCTTTTTTGCCACTGTCTACTGTATAGATATACCATCTTTGGGTATAGTATTCTCCCTGCAGTTCTTTTACATAATTGCTGATATAGCCGCTCACATTGTAATCGTCTATCTTGAAGAGGTTGGCAACACCTTCAGCATCTGCAGTTTTGATGACGCTCATCAGGATATTCTTTACATTACCGGCATTCTTATAGTTTTCATACTGACTTTTGAAACTCTTGAACATGTTGTAGATTTCCTTCGGCTTGGAATGACAAATCTCTCCAATCTTGGATATCTCTGCCCAGTTACTGTCGGCAGTATTCTGTCCGATGGAAGCCAACTTGCCACCGAGATTCTTGAAATCTTCCACTAAATCATCTGCGGACAGCTCCTTTCCGAAATCTCCCAACTTATCCAACAGATCCTTCCAGTTGACCTCACTGCCCATTCTGGCTAAGTCAAACACAGCCTGCAGCTTGTCATTGATGAGGAGAAACTGGACATCCTTGAAGGAAAGCCTTCCATTGGTACACACCAGTTCAAACTGTTTGCAGAGCTGTTCCACATTGGTGGTGGTTTTCAAAAGGTAGGGACCCCAATAGATGGCATTCTCTGGCTGTTTGACCATCAGGGATGCCACCGTGATGAACTTCGGCATAATCCGGTTTTTCACCATATCCAGGATTCTAGTGTAGTAGTAGTTTTCCTCTGACGCAAAAAGACCAGGGTTGCGCATGGCATCCCGGTCTTTCTTTTTGGACACTAAAATTCCGGCAGTGGCTACGGAAGCTGACCTGTAGTGATTGAGAATATTTTGCAGGTGTCCGTTTGCCATTGTCTCCATTGCTATTTCCACCTCATAAGCGGCAGTCATGGCAGCAGCTGTTTTCTTGTCGATGTTGACGTTGTGCCAAACCACAGCCATCATCTTGCAGGAAAACAGCATTAAAAGTAATAGGGTATTGATTCTTTTCATTACTTATCCATTATTTTTATTGTAATAAAAGACTTTTTTCTCTTTCAAGACTTTCTGAGAGAACTCCAGACATTTGTCGATGCCACTGTTGTGCCAGTCGCTTACAAACTGCTCAATGGCATGCTGGTAGTCTGTCTGCATAAGCTTAATATAGAGTTTCAAAGCTTCCTTTTCAGCTTTCTCTGTAGTATACGCCATATAACACTCAGGCGGCTCCTCTACACCCAATACTTCGCCATATTGCCCCCTCTTCAGAAAGACTTCCTTGAAATAGGTTCGTCCGTCCTTGTTGTCAAGGCGGTTGATGGTGAAGATCTTCTTACAGTCATTATCTGTGAGTGCAAGGGTTGCCTTGATTTCATCAAACTTATCCTTGAACTTGCTCTGGTCGAGAAGCATGAACACATCGGAATTGTTGATGATGGCTTCCTTCACTATAGGGGAGGAGGTGATATCCTGTATCTCCTGGGTAACAACACCCACCATTGCCCAGTGCTTACGGGCGGTCTTATAGAGATACTTGATATATTCAGCCATCGTCGGTGTGGCTATGGCTTTCCAGGCTTCCTCGATAACCAGGCATTTTCTGCCCTTCTTGATACGCATCTTCTGGGTGAACACGTCCATGATGATGAGCACGATGATAGGGAAGAGGACTTTGTCATCCTTCACCTTATCAATCTCGAAGACGATGAACTTCTCATCAAAGAGAGAAGCATCCAAATCGTTGTTAAGAATGTATTCCTTCTCTCCACCTTTATAGAAAGGTTTGAGAATAGTTGCAAAATTATGGATATCGAAACTGATGTTCTGCTGTTTCATAATCTGCGGAATACGCTCCAGGACAAACTCATAGTAGGTGTTGAATGACAGGTCTGTCACCTTCAACTTCTTCTTCTGTCGCTCCACCTTCTCCAGCTTTCTTTCAATACGCATAAGATAGTTATTTTCAATAACTTCCGGGGTGAGTCGCTGAAGGGCTTTCTTTGCTTGTTCCTTCTCGCCCTCGGTAGCTGCGCTGTCATCGATGATGGCTTTGAGCTTCGGTACCCTACGTATGTCTTTTTCTGAAAGTTCCCTGTTTTCTGAAAGTTCCAGGTTAAACTCTTCGCCATAACGCTCTTCCATTTTCAGCTCATACTCTTCATACTTGCCATTGGTCTTGTCCTGAAGCAGGATGGCATCTTTCATTTTTTCACGCTCTTCGTCCGTGAAACCCTCAAAAGGATGGAAGTAGGCTTCATAATACTCCACGATGGTCTGGTTGATGATGGTCTCTTCCAACATTGAAGGTTGGCTGGCTCCCTTATATATCTGGAAGATAAGGTTCTTCAGGAAGTTTTTCTTCTCTCCGAAGTTCTGCTCATACTCCATCTTGGTAATCTTGAACGGATTCATGGAGATAGGCTTTTCCTTGGTGTAGGAAATGTAGGTTCCCCCGAAGTAGCTACAGATTCCCTCATAGCTGTCACCGGTATCTACAATCACAACATCTGTGTCCTGCTCATAATATTGTCGCATCACCGTGTTCATGTGGAAGCCTTTATATATAGCATAACATACTGAGCCACAACACTTTCATAAAAACAATAAAATCTAAACGGTACAAATATTGAACAAGGGAAAAATAGTCATTCAAAGCACTCACCAAAGAGAAAAAACTATGACAGGGGCAAAAAGTAGATTTAAGATTATTTATGAAAATATTTTGGACGATTTTGACTGATTGCTATCCAAAGAGCGCATTTTTGGTAAAAAGTACCATTCTCATTATCCATAAAGAGTGAGACAGTCGAAAAAGAAAAAGAGGGGTATGAGTGCCTTGCAGGAGGACTGCAAAAAGGGTCAAAAGTGGGTGTCTTGTACCTTGGTTGTATTTCAGTCGGCATATATGGCTGATATACAATGCAGGTTAATAATTCGGCGGCAATAGAATAGCGTTTGAAAGACGTATTCATTGTTTAGTAGTTTTCCTGATAAAATGTTAAATTTAGGGTAGTTAGATTAGTTTTTCTTCCAATTGTTTGGTTTTTTGGAATTGAATGCCTACCTTTGCATTGACAAATCCCGCTCGCTTCCCATAAGAACAGCGTACCCAGCGGGACATTTTTTAAATTGTAGGTATATGAAAGTTATAAAGAACAAGACAATAGATTTTGCAACCGCAGTTCAGGCTCCCGTCATTAACGGAAATAGAGCTGCACGGACAGGTTATGTCCGTTTGGTTCGCCTTATCACTGACGAGCCTGTTCCTCAACAAACTTCATATACGGGAAAAATTGAGTTGAGGTAGGAATGGCTGTATATACAAAAGAATACGAATCCCAGCCAGAGGCTATTCTTACAAACGTCATTATCTGTCCAGCCGTAGATTTGTCGGCAAACGTGGCTGTTCCTGTTCATTGCCAAGTTGAAAATGTATTGTGGGACACAGGAGCGACCAATACATTGATTTCACAGGAAGTTGTAAATGCTTTAGGGTTACAACCGAAGAACAAGGCTCTTATTTCGAGTGCAGGAGGTGATGTCGAATCCTGGACTTACCTTGTTCATGTTATCCTTCCAACAGGAACAGCAGAGTTGAATGTTCAGGCTCTGCTTAACGACAATTCAGACTATGATGTGGTGATTGGCATGGATATTATAAATTCATGCGACTTCTGCTATACAAACAAAGACGGCAAAAGTACATTCTCCTTATGTCATCCAGCAAAGGAGAAAATCATTCTGAAATAAACCAGCCATAGGCTTTCTTTCAAGAAAGACATGTGCGACAACAATAATGACAGATGTGACATTCGCATCTGTCTTTTGCTTTTTACGCCAATAAGAGGCCATTTCCTTACACAAAATATACGAGATTTGAGCAAGACTTAGTTAATTATGGTTAAATTTAAGGTTTATACATACTTTTCCATAACAAAATGAGGTTGTATTGAGATTTTCTTTGTACTTTTGCAGCGGACTATTATCGCCATGTTTATAGCCATTGAGGTTAGACGTGTTCTTTCGTGATGGCATACAAGGCAGCCTACGCCGTGCTGAGTATGGCGGAGTCATAATGACAAAGCGGTACAAAGCGGGCATTGGGTGGGAAAGATAGTCCAGACATAATGAAGGCGTTTACTAACGCTCTGTTTAAGACAGTCTGTAATCTAGCAAATTAACAGTTATCATAGTCTTGAGCAAAGCCAACGGTAGATGTCCCGGGTGTGATAATATCGCTCCTGCGGAGACCTGTAAGCACGGATTGTACCTTTTCGGGCACAACAATTGTTTATTATGGTCTCCTAATGGAAATGATTATTCATATCGGCGTGGGCTCTGACGTTGTCTGTTCAACTATGATAGGCAATTGCTAGAGCCTCAGACTGTGGAATAGACAACAGACGTTTCCACGCTCTTTTTATGTCTATATTGCTATTAACGAGCAACGACATATAAGCCGATATGAACGCATTGCTTAATGCGCATACCAAACGAGGTTGCGATTCACCTCCTCACATTGGATTTGCCTCCAATGTCTCCCCCGAAGCCCAAAGCTCACAAACAGGGGTGTCCTCGGAATATGTCCAGCAGGAAGGTTACAACTGGTTTGTTCTTCGTGCTACTTATAACAGGGTAAATGCAGCCGTAGAGAAAGCAAAGAAGAATGATATTAAGACATACGTGCCGATGCACTATGTACTAAAAGTGATTGCTGGGAAGAAGAAGCGAATACAACAGCCTCTTCTTCCCAACTTTCTTTTTATATACGCCACAAGGGAACAATCAGACAGTTTTGTGAAAAAGACAGTTGATGCCCCAATCTCTTTTATAAAATATTATTTGGATAAGACGCTTCCTCCAGAGGCAAACGGTAAAAATCCTCCGCTTATTATACCATACAATGCAATGATAAATTTTATCAAAGCAACAAGTACTGATAGTGAGCATGTACGCATTGTTACAGCGGAACAGTGTCACTATAAAAGTGGAGATAAAGTACGAGTAATAGCTGGTGACTTCAAGGGAGTGGTTGGAAAAGTTGCCAGAATAGCAGGACAACAAAGAATTGTTGTTGAGATCTCGGGATTGTGCCTTGTCGCTACTGCGTATATTCCTACTGATTTTATTGAGATTGTCAAATAATGCCGAAAGGCATATTGTTTAATTTAAATTTTTTATTTTATGAAGAAAAATGGTAAGAATGAAGAACTTCAGTCTCGTCGTGAGTTCTTTAAGAGAGCCGCTAAAGGTGCTCTGCCTATTTTGGCTGGTGCAGCTCTCCTGTCAAGTCCTATCTTGTCAGAAACTGCAAATGCAATGTCATGCGCAGGATGTAACAACCGTTGTATGAACAGTTGCTTCAACACATGTCATGGTACTTGTAGCAGAACTTGCTCCGGTACAAACAACAGAAACTAATCCTTCCCTCCACGGAGGTTATAGAATTCGACAATCTCTTTCTCGGAAGACTCGTAGTCATTTGTAAGGATGCAGCGGTAGGTGTATTCTCCTTCCCACAGGTCGAGTTCGCCGTCTATCCGCTTCTGTCTTTGAATCACAAGACGGTATGCCTTCCCTTTCCATTTCTCGATGAGAATGGAGGCCAGCTCAAACTCAATACCGCCCAATTTCACTTTCTTCCAACCTCTGAGGGCAAAGATGTCATTGTAGAGCGAACTGCATCGGTTGGCACGGATATAGAAGGTCTTGCAGTGTTTAGCAATCTCTTCCACTATCTCTTCAGAACACGAGCCGCAATCAGCTCTGAAACGGTTGATAATAAGCTTGTTCTGTTCAAACCTTTCAAAGAACCTCTTCAGCGTGTCCTTCTGGTGGAAACGGACATTTGTGTTGCCGTCGCTGTTCTCAATGCCGACAATCAAGTCGCCAATAACTGCCACGCCAGGGCGATAACCAAGGAACTTCTTGTATGTAGGCTTCGCATCATACTTCTCAGCCTCTATGAACTGGTGGTCGAAGTCAACGTCATACCCCTCGCCCTCTTTCAGCTGCCCTGTGGACAATAGGCAATTGAGGAGCAGTGTATTCAGCTTGTCTGCCGTGTTGAAGTCGTAGGTCTTGCCAGTGTCGGATGTGTAGGAAATGTTATCCTGGGTCAGTTCCTTTATGGCTCTGAGAATCGTGTCGGCACTGCATGTGCGAAGTGTCGGATGAAGCGAGAGGTGATACATCAGATGAGTGGTGACATCCTCGATGCATGAGCCGCCACAGAAATAAACGCTCATAAGCGAACGGATGATTTCGCTGTATTGATAACCATACAGCCTGCATCTCATACCGAGGGTTGAGTCGATTACAGATGAGAGCTTGGAATCAAATTGCTCCATTATTGGAAAAATACCTCCAAAAGGAGAGAGTTTCTCAGATTTTATTGCTACCTTTGCCATGTCTGTCGGGTTTGATACATATTTTGATTTGCAACACTAAGATAGGTGAAAAATCTGACATGGCAAAATCCTGAGCAACTTTTTGTTGCTCAGGTACTTATAAATAAAGTTAAATCAAAGTGTTGCGGAATTAAGGTAATGACAAAAAAGAAATTGCCCGTTCGTTTTACGGGTCAGCACTTTACTATTGATAAAGTGCTAATAAAAGATGCAATAAGACAAGCAAATATAAGTAATCAGGATACGGTTTTAGATATTGGGGCAGGCAAGGGGTTTCTTACTGTTCATTTATTAAAAATCGCCAACAATGTTGTTGCTATTGAAAACGACACAGCTTTGGTTGAACATTTACGAAAATTATTTTCTGATGCCCGAAATGTTCAAGTTGTCGGTTGTGATTTTAGGAATTTTGCAGTTCCGAAATTTCCTTTCAAAGTGGTGTCAAATATTCCTTATGGCATTACTTCCGATATTTTCAAAATCCTGATGTTTGAGAGTCTTGGAAATTTTCTGGGAGGTTCCATTGTCCTTCAATTAGAACCTACACAAAAGTTATTTTCGAGGAAGCTTTACAATCCATATACCGTTTTCTATCATACTTTTTTTGATTTGAAACTTGTCTATGAGGTAGGTCCTGAAAGTTTCTTGCCACCGCCAACTGTCAAATCAGCCCTGTTAAACATTAAAAGAAAACACTTATTTTTTGATTTTAAGTTTAAAGCCAAATACTTAGCATTTATTTCCTGTCTGTTAGAGAAACCTGATTTATCTGTAAAAACAGCTTTAAAGTCGATTTTCAGGAAAAGTCAGGTCAGGTCAATTTCGGAAAAATTCGGTTTAAACCTTAATGCTCAAATTGTTTGTTTGTCTCCAAGTCAATGGTTAAACTGTTTTTTGGAAATGCTGGAAGTTGTCCCTGAAAAATTTCATCCTTCGTAGTTCAAAGTCGGGTGGTTGTCAAGATGATTTTTTTGGTTTGGTGTCGTCTTTTTTTAAGCTGCCGCATAACGGCTGGCAAATTGGCGATGGAGCCGACTTTTAGCACAAATGTTGAATAGAATTACTAATCTTCAACATTGCACAAAAGTTCAATAGAAGTACTTCACCGGCTCTATTGCCAATTTGTTTGTTATGTGCCGTTTTATTCCATTTTATACATTTAACAATTGCTGAAACGTAAAGTCGGGTTTAAACATTTCAATTTCGTTTTGAGTTGATTCTTCTTGTGCTTCTTTGCCATAGATAAACATTTGCTGTTCATAATTTTTAACAGCCTCTTCAATGCTATTAAATTTTCCATCGGCTAGATTATCAGACAATATCAAGGCATCCACCAACCCACTATTTACTCCCTGCCCTGCAAAAGGCGGCATCAAATGTGCGGCATCCCCAATCATTGTTATGGGTAATGGGCGCTTGCTTTTCCAAGGCTTTTCTAAAGGAAATATCCGTGTAGCCAATCCTACAAATGACAACGTCGTATGAATCAATTCTTTGTAGCGTTCGTCCCAATCGGAAAATTCTTTCAGAAGAAAATCAACGACACTATTTCTGTTTTGAAAATCTACCTGCGTTTGGTTTTTCCATTCATCAGGTGTTTTAAAACTTATTCCAAAATGCAATGCACCATTATTATTGGGGTTAGCAAATAATAAATTACCTTGGTGAGATGCCATTAGCCGGTTTCCATTGCATAGCTGAAAAAATCCAGGACAGTTTATCTCTGGTTGATGAATATCGGCTTGTATATTGAAAGTACCTGTTTCTTCAACTTCCGTGTCGGTAACAAATTTTCTTACCTTGGACATCCCGCCATTGGCAAGAATAACCAAATCTGCTGTTTCACTCGGTTTATTCTCAAAAGTTAGTGTCCACTTCTTCTTACCAGGTTCAAGCATAACAAGTTTTCTATCCCAAATAACCGTGTCGTTTTCTAAACTATTCAACAAGATAGCCCTTAAGTCATTTCTGTTTATTTCAGGATTGTCAAATCGATTTTCGGGCTTTACATTTTTTGTGGATAAAATATTGCCTTTTTTATCAGCAATATTTACACCCATTGGTAAGGCTAAGTCATAATAAGTTTGTAACAATCCCGCTTTTTTCATTGCTTCCTGACCTGAACCTTTGTGTAGGTCAAGGGTTCCACCAAAAATTCTTGCCTCTCGGTCGTTGTCTCTTTCGTAAACTGAAACGTCTATGCCGTTTTGCTGTAATAATTTTGCCATAGTCAGTCCAACGGGTCCACCACCAATTATTGCAACGTTCTTATCACTAAGTAAATTCATTTGTTTGTCTGTATCTATTCGCATTGTCATTCAAAAATGGCCCATAACAATGGCTCGGCGAATTGGCGAAGTAGCGAAGCTGTATCGAAGATACAAAAGCGGAGCTATTTAGCCAAGTCGCTTGTTGTAAGCAGTCCGCGAAGCGGCGGCTTACGGCAAGCGACGTAAGTCGCCGAGCCATTGTTAGCAAGGAGCGCAGCGGATTGCTAACAACGGTTTGCAGCTATACGCAGGCAGGGATTTTTACCACTAAGCTACCTACGATGAACTGAACTTTAAATTTACCACTTTCCTGTCTTACGAAGCACGAACCCCCTGCTTGCGTATAGGTGATGTTATGCGGTCGGCTTTCATTTTCTCTTCTTTCTCGTTAATTTGTCAAGCAAAGTTACTAAATTTGCAGTCAAGCAATTTCAATTTTTGAATTATGTATTTCAGCAGACCTTGGACTTCTATCTAAGTGATAGGCAGTCCTGAATAAATTCCAATCAATCTTTTAGGGCAAGACAATCAGTCTATGCTTTGTGTGTGCTGTCATTTTTTTTGATGGCATTGCTTTGTCGTAGTTGCTCTGTCGGGTAATACTGTCTATTCACTTCTCTGTGATTTGAATTCAAGGCTGAATTCAACTTGCAAATGCAACAGAATTCTGATTAATAATTTGTTTAAATTTTTCGTTTGGCGTGAGGTATCCAAGTCTTTTACGAGGTCGATTATTGAGTTTATTTTCAATCCACTTAATCTGTTTGTTGGTTACTTCACTAAAGTCCTTACCCTTTGGGATATACTGCCTGATAAGCCCGTTGGTGTTTTCATTGGCACCACGTTCCCATGAGTGGTATGGTTTGCAAAAATAGAATTTTATTTCCAATTTTTGCGCAATTTCCTCGTGCTTTGCAAACTCCTTTCCATTGTCAGCCGTAATTGTGTGTATTAAGTTTTTCACTTTCCGCAGTGCCCATACTGCAATCTTAGCTACCGGGATGGCTTCTTTTCCCGACAACTTGCGTATCCAGACCCTGCTTGTTGCTCTGTCGTTAATGGTAAGAATGGCACCTTTGTGGTTCTTACCAATAATTGTATCTATCTCTAAATCACCAAATCTCTCCTTCAGTTCCACTATCTCGGGACGCTCATCAATATCCACCCTGCCTGGGATAAATCCTCGCCCTGCATTTTTAGAACCACGTTTGGCATACCTGCGACCTTGTCTGCGAAGATATTTGTGCAGTTTGCCACCCCGCCGCTTATCCTCCCAAATCCAGCGATATATCGTTTCGTGAGATACCATCGCAATTCCCTCCAAGCGGCTCCTGCCGACAATCTGCTCCGGGCTGAATCCTTTCTTCAACAGCTTTATTATCCGTTTTCTCATTGCCGGTGTAAGCACTTCCTTGCGATGTTTTTGCTGCTTGCGCCTGTCTGCTTTTCGCTGGGCAAGCTCCATGCTATAGCTACCACTTCGGGCGTCGCAATTGCGCTTTATCTCCCTGTAAACAGTGCTTTTATCTACTCCGATAGCTTCCGCTATTGCTTTTTTGCTCATCGGTATTTGCAACATCATAGAAATTGCATACCTTTGTTCCTCGGTTATATGTTTGCTCATCTGCAACTTTTTTTTCTTTGGACGGACAATTAAAGCAAAGATAGCAAACTTTATCCATTCAGAGTGAGAGAAAGGGGGACATTGTCTCTCTTTCCTCTCTGAAAAATAAATGTTTTTATTGCTTATTATCCGCACCCAAAAAGTTGCATTTATAAGTTGAACTCAAGTTGTCAAGTTCTAATGCTTCTATCTCCTGCCATTCATAGAAGCTATTATATGCTATACATCCGATAAGAACGGAGATAAGTATATACCCCAACCGTATTGTCTTATAGAAATTCCTGGATCGTTCCATTATTTTGATGATACTGATTTTTCAAACATGAATAAAAGTTTATCCTTTTCTTCCATACGGGTATTATCAGAATAACCGCCTTTTGTTATTTGATACCCACACGGCTTAACCATAAAAGTGCCTAAGCCTTTAGTGTATGAACTTACTTCTGAGGCATAGTCTTTACTTGTATTTAATGGAACTTTCCCTTCAATAAGACACCACTCATTATTACAACTGATACCTTTAATCTCAGACATCATTTTTTGCAGATCTGTAATAGCTTTGGAACTTGCTACTTGTGGTATCTGTAACTCAAAATAGAGCATCGGTTCGAGAATATCCACTCCTGATTGTTGCAAAGCCAACCTGAAGACATAAGGAGACAATTGTCTAAAATCGGCAGGGGTACTTATCGGACTATAATAAAGGGCATAAGTAAAGGTTACTTTCAAATCCGTCACTTCCCATCCATGCAATCCCGATTGGCAAGACATACGGATTCCTTCAAAAACGGCATTTTGAAAAGAATGGTTCAGATAACCAAAGGAGATTTCACTTTCGATTTGCAACCCTGACCCTATCGGTAAAGGTTCAAGAGTCAGTCCTATGGAGGCCCAGTAAGGGTTGGGAGGGACTTCGATATGGATAATCTTATTCACCTTCTTTTTAGGTCGTTCTTTGTAGATAGTCTTGATTTCATCAAAATGGGCCTTTACGGAGAATCGTTCTTCCAGCAATGTTTGTATGATTTCTTTTTGGGTTAAACCATATAACGAGATTTCCAATTCATCACTATATGAATTTATGGAAAAGGACAGAGACGGGTCTTCAATAAACAATACATTTAGAGCGGATATCAACTTGCTTCTCTCTTCGGGCTTGTCTGGTCGGACAGAAGATTTGAGGGCGGGATGCTGATGAGATAATCCTTGAATCAGACAAGGTTTAACACCTAAATAATCTCCGATTCTTAATTCTTCTATATCTTCTATAATTGCGATATCATTAGCAACCACTTCATCAACATTTATCTCTTTGCCCTGATAAATGGTTTTTAGATTTTTAATCTTGATGAATTTTTCAGAATCATTGACTTTTATAACGGTTCGAAGTCTCAGCCTTCCGTCAATAATTTTTAGAAAACTTCTTTTATGCCCTTTGGGGTCATGTTCTATTTTATAAAGATAAGCTGAAAGTCTATTGGGGACTGATGCCGGAGGAAATATAAAAGAAATGATGGCGTCTAACAACTCATTGATGCCAATATTGCACATTGCTGATCCATGCAAGACCGGATAGGCTTTGGCTTTTGCCACAAGAGCGATTATCGCATTCCAATAATCTGCCGGTAAGATTTCTTTATCCGCCAAATATAGTTCTAATATATCGTCGTCATGGTTGCATACAAATTCTTTGTGTTCTGCCCTTATATCTGTTGGGGTGCAAATCGGGTAAACGACTCCATCGACAACCGTTTGCATAAACAAGACGTCTTGCGACAGATTTGTTTTTATGTCCAGATATAAACGCTCAAGATTTACGCCGGCACGATCAATCTTATTGATAAATATAATTGTCGGGATTTGCAGTTTTTGCAAAGTCTTGAACAGCAACTTTGTTTGTGCTTGTATGCCTTCCTTTGCCGATAATATGAGGACTGCACCATCAAGCATTTTGAATGTCCGCTCCACCTCTGCAATAAAATCCATGTGTCCCGGAGTGTCAATGATATTGCATTTCACACCATTCCAAACAATAGATGTCGTAGAAGCCCGAATAGTAATTCCTCTACGTTTTTCTATATCCATAGAGTCTGTTATGGTGTCACCTTTATCAACACTGCCGCGCTTTTCCGTTGCTCCGCAGGCAAATAGCAGATTTTCGGTTACGGAAGTTTTTCCTGCATCAATGTGAGCAAGAATTCCTAAATTTATAATGTTCATTTGATTAAGCAATAATATACTACAATAGATGCATTGCCGAAACGCACCTTTTAATACCTCCTCGTAGCATGTAGAAAACTACAGGATTCTTAACTCGTATTAATATGTATATTATTACTGCCGCATAATTGAACGCAAATTTACGAAAAAAAAGTTCCCTGACAAAAGCACAAAGAACTTTTTTAATCTATACGTATTTTTATTTGGTATTATTAATTTGTTATTTGATGATGAGGGCTATTCATATAAATGTAGGTTAAATTTTTCTGACCATTTCAAACTGTTGTCCTTTTGGGGTAAGTCCTAATGATGACAAGAAACCAGTGACTGATTCACAATCGCAATCAACATTAGTAAATTTGAGTACATCGCTTTGAAAATGACTGACAGCACTTTTAAGCAAAGACTTGCCTATTCCTTTACGCCGGTAATCTTTTGCAACTGCGAGGGATGAAATATCGCCAGATGCCGGTTCAAAGATAACAAATCCGACAAGTTCTTCTCTTTCATAAGCTCCCAATATGTCCAAATTGTCGATTCCGCGTTCCAGTGAAGCCCTGTCATTTTGCCATGAAGGATGAAAATCGAACCAGGCCGTTTGGTTAAGGCAGTTTTTTAAATCCGATGGGAGTATGCGACATGCGGTATGGTTTACTTGCAATACAGGAACAATATCGCTCAGTTTGGCAGAGTAGTAGTTGAAATTTCTCTGTGTTTCAAAGCCTAATTTGCGATATATTTTTATTGCTTTGTGATTGTGTTGCAAAACTTCCAGTACATATTGCCGAACTCCTTGTTGACATATCAATTCGAGGCTGAAAGTGAATATTTTTTGGGTTAGGTGTAATCCCCGGAATGAAGGTACGGTTCCCGTCCCTGTGTCATAGGCAGTCAAGATGTTGTTGTACATGCCTGTTCCGTTAAGCACAAAAGAAATCAGCCGTCCTTCGAAAAATACTCCGAAAGATAGTTGTGGATTGTATCCTCGTCGGTCGAGCATGCGTCGCAATTCATCCGCATTCAAAGAGAAATCATAATCTTTGAATGCAGATGAGAATGCCGCATACAAATCTTTGAAAGAAACGGACTCTAAAGAATGAATGATGATTCCCATATCGGACGGTGTTATGTGTTTGGATTTTCATCACTATTCTCTACGGGTAAACCGTGCTGTTTGAGAAAGCTGAGCTTATCCCAATAACCTCTTTGGAAAACTATTTTATCGTTTTGCACATGAAAGAATCCGCATCCTCGCAACCCGAGCGGATCTTTCCATTCCATGATAGCCCATTCTCCATCCTCGAATATATGCTCAACAATACAAACCATTTTTGAGGTTGCAAATTCATTTACAAACATTTCATGGATAGCTGTTTTTCCTATAACTGGGGTGTTTGCGACTTGATGGTTTATGGCATCCTGAGCGTATAAGTTTGCCAAAGCGACTGCATCGGCGGCGTTGAAGCAGTCAATCCATTTTTGTAGTATCCTTAATTCCGCAACACTATTACAAATATAACTTTTTAAGTACCTGAGCAACAAAAAGTTGCTCAGGTACTTATAAAATAAGTTAAACTAAAATGCTGCGGAATTTAGGATATCTTGAAGAAGAACGTAATGAACAAATTAGAAAAGAAAATGAGAGACGATTCCAACAAGAGCAACAAAGGATAAACAATCAACGTCTTCATGAGATTAATGAACGTAATCGCATTGCTTTAGAACGGGAAAATGCGAGGAGAAGAGCAGAGGAAAAAAGAAAAGCGGAACAAAAGCGAAAAGAAACCAGTCGCACAAACACAAATGTTCCTCCGTCGCAACCGAAGAATAATCGTTGGTCAATAGGCTCTAATCCAACTCTTCTTCCACGAGCAACCTCATCAAAAACAGCAACTACAAAAACAAACTCATCTAATAAAACCGATGGAAAAGAGGGAAAGTAAGTAATCTTATTGCAAAATGAATTGTATATGCAGTCAATCGCCAGTCGGTTGGCTGCATTTTTTCTGTGTGCAAGGATGGTCTATTCGCCACCGATGGAGGGGCGGTTAGCACCGCTCGCCTCCAGATAGTCGTTTACTGCGTCACGCATGGTGAACTCTCTCATGCCTGTCTTTGCCCAGTAGATAAGGGCATCAACAGCGGCTTTTCTTGCCTTGCTGTATTCGTTGTCTGTCATGATTCTGATGTTTTGAGTTTTCTAAAAAAGTGTGATGCATATCCAAATGGTGATTTCAACAAAGATGATAGACCAACTTAGGAAAGCCAAGCCGAACATCCAGGCATAGGTGCTACCGTTGAAGTATGCACCCTCCTCGATATTGCGGATTCGTTTAAGCTCTTTCTGCTGGTGAGTGAACAGGTCGTTTATCCGCTTCTCATGCTCGTCAAGGGCTTGCTTGAAAGCAGAAATGGCGGTGTTGTTCCGCTTATCCAACTGGGCAACTCCTTCATCGTTGATGCCGACTTTGAGGTTGCTCTGCTCTGCCTTGACTATGGCATGGCATATACTATCCACGATGTTGTCCGTGCTCCTGTGGGCAGCCATAAGTGCCACTTTCGTTGATTCCAACCTCCGATAGGCATTGCCCAGTTCCTCCTTTGCCTCATAGAGTGCTTTCTTGGCTGATTCAATCTCTTTCAGGGTCACTTTGATTTCTTCCTTGCCACTCTCGATGTTCTCGTCCTCCTGCATCTGATTGTACAGGTTAAGCACATCCTGTGTGGCATCTTTCTTGTTTCTTCCCATACCGTTCTTGTTTGAAAAGTTATCGTTTCATGCCTCTCTTTATCGGCTTGCAGAGTGTGTTTGCTTGCATTGCGCAACGTCTTGCCCATTCACGGTCATCATCGTCCTTATCACGTCCCCAGCCACTGCCAGGACTGCCACCGCCACCACATGACTCAGACATCGATGTGGCAGCATCAAGGTAGTTCATGAAGAGCAGCATGGCTACATTCAGAATGTCAGTGTGGCTTGCGGATCCATTCTCGGGAACTTCGATACAACTGTTCATCGTGTCGTAAGCAGTTCTCGGCATGACTATGCTGAAACGCTCACCATCGACTTCAATAATCTTTCTCAATCCGGCAGGAAGGTCAGGTTTGGCAACATTGCTTGTACGAGACAGACCACCTTGCGATGCCGTATTTCTGCTGTCCAATGTGGTAGCGTTTGAAACAGAAGGAGAAGGTCTTTGACCAACTGCAACAGGTGTTGGCTGAGGGTGCAGCTTGCGGAAGGTATTCCCGATTTTCGATGCGGTGAGATTCCTTCCTACACCCAGTTCGGAAGCCTTGATGGTAGTTTTTCCGAACTTGAAGCGGTAGCCATGCACCCTGCCTTGACCATTCTTGTCACGGATAAGCTCGATGTCATATCCCTTTGCCCTCAATCGGTCGGCATATTCATCCCAATCAAAGAACGGCATTGAACGCAGCACATCCATACAGGCTTTGGTCACCTCTGCAATGCGTTCCTGACGAATATCCATGGCATCCTTCCAACCATGACGCTGATTGATGGCTTTCGCAGCCATCACGGCACGCTCACCGATGAACTTCACATCATTGAGATTACCGTCCATGTCGATGCGGTTCACCACCAGATGCAGGTGGGGAATGCCACTCTTGGAGTCACGGTGAAGGGCGGCAAAATATTGTGAGTTGGCTATGTTGGTCGGCTTGACCGAAGTTGCAGCCTTGCCTTTCTTCTTGCCGATGTGGTTCACCTTGGAGATACCATCCATCTCACGAATGAACTCGTCAAGGAATCTTCTCCAGTCCTCCATAGTCCAGTTACGTGCCTCCTCCTCAGATGGGGAAAGCTCAAAGCGGATGGACGTCAGTTCGATGGGCTTCTTGGCATACCTCTGCTTGAACATGGACTGATGCAGCACCATCTCGTCCCACATGCCCATCGGCGGCAGACCCTCGCTGAGATGGTTGGTCTTGACGATGTCCGCGCGATTGTTTTTGGTTGCGTAATTGGTCATTGCCTGACCATGCTGAATTGCTGACGCTTTTGCTATCATAACATATCCAAGAATTTGTCTCTAATGCGGCTCAATTCCTCTATCAGGGTGTTGATGCCTTGAAGCCAACGTTCCATGAAGTCGGCTCTCTTGAAGAGTTTTAGTCTCTCGGTCTGTGGCAGGGCATGAAGCGCATTGCGCACATAAACCAGTTCAGACCTTGCCCCGATTAAGCCCTTCAAGGCTTCCTCCTGCTCTGCGGTCATGGGTAGGGATGGCTTGTGTCCGATGCCTAAGTCATGAAGATATGTGCTCTTGCTCCTGCCTGACAGTCGGGCATTATGTACTACCAAGTCGTAGTGTTCTTCTGTGAAACGAACGTCAATGTGTCTGGTCTTCGGAGGTCTCTTCTTTGAGGTTTTCTCCGTGTTGTTATTCTTGTCTTTTGTCATTGTAGATGGGGTTTATAAAGTTTATACTTGATATAACAGGACAGCCAATGTGAGCCTGCGAACATTCAAGAATGCCAGTAGGAAGCGGTGGGCGAAGCGAAACCGTCTGACACTGGTACTTCTTGTTTAGACCTCCGAAAAAAAACTACGGCTAATAGAGGTAGCGGCTTCTGGATAGCTTGCCTGTCGGGAACGTCAATAGTCGAAATAAGGGAAAAGTAGAGATGACATCATGAGTGACTTGGGGTGATATGCGCGCCATGTCTCTCCGTGTGATCCTCGCATCGTCCTTCATGGGGCGGTGGCTGCAAGAGGTTGCCCTCGTCATCATAGACAGGAGACGGCAGCAACTCAATGGGTGATGCCCCTTCTCCTTGATTGCAGTCATCTTCTGACGGCTGTCCAACCTCATACTCAAAATGGTCATCACCTTCCTTTTCCCTTTGTTTGAAGTCTTGTGGTATCGGAGAAGGATCTGAAAGTCCATCCCCGATAACATGAGAATTAACGAAAGGGGAAGAGGTATTATAAGAGGCAGGAACATGGGGCTGCAGAATGTCAGTAGTGGCAGGATTGACGCTGCTGTCTTTCTGCTGACCTATGCCATTGGAAAGATTGCCTTCCGAAGAGCAAGCGGTATCGGATGGGACATTGGACACCGATTCCTCTTGGGTGGCGGAAGTCACGGATTGACGGTTGTAGAAGGGGTTCTTGATGGCTTCCTTGATGCCGTCAACGTACCAGAAGGCGATGCATAGTATCGTATGTATGGAGGTGCGGTTGTTCCTCTCGGTTGAGAGGATGCCCACCTGATTGAACAGTTCCACCACCTTTGCCGCTGTCTTGCGGTCACACTTCCAAAGGGCAGACAGCTCAACGGTAGAGATGGCAAACTGCCCGATGGAGAGAGAAGCGGAGAAGCCTGTCTTCAGATAAACACTTGGCTTGGTGGATGCCATTGATACAAAAGTGCCGAAGGCGGTCATGCGGTGGAAGCCCTGCCTGTCATCCTTCAAGAAATCGAGCTGTTCCTTGGTCAGCAGGATTCCGTATTTTATGCTTTGGTTACTCATCTTGAAAAACTGATTATTAGTGAAACGGATTACTCAGCAAAGAAAGAATGAATAGTTTCTCTTTCCCCTTTCGTAAAAAGTAGATTACATGATTCTCTTATCCGTCATGCCATTCTTCCCCATCAGGATTTTTCTCGCCCTTGACCCTCTTCATGGAGGCAGGCTTGTTCTTCTTGCTTTTCTGCAACATTGCCAGATGAGCCTCGAAGTCTGCCTGTTCCTCCTGGGTCGATTCGTAAGGCTTGTCCCATGAGCCACCTGCCTCAATCCATTTTATCAGCTGGTCTTTGAAGAAGTAGAGCGTGTTCCCTCTCTTGTAGAAAGGAATGCGCCTTTCAGATGTGTAAGCATAAAGCGATGAGACTTTCTTTCGGACGAAGGCACTTGCCTCTCTGATGTCCATAAGAACATGGTCATTCTCGCTCGGAGCATTGCCTATTCTCTGACCAATGTCATCAAGACGAGTCATCATCGTATTGACCTTTGTCAGAAGTTCGCCAACTGCACTGGGCAGTTGGTCGAACGATAATGATTTGTTTTCTTCCATTTGTTATCCTGATTATGTTTTTCACTTATGTCTGGTCACTCTCTTCCTTTGTTGGTATTTTGAGCGAGATACGTTCTGCCGCATCACGTTTGAGTTCGTCCACCACATCGGCATACACCTGAGTAGTGGCAAGATTGCTATGGGTAAGCAGCTTGCTCACGGTGTAGATGTCCGTTCCCTCTGCCAACTGCAAGGTGGCAAAGGTATGTCGGAAGCAGTGGAAGGTGATGTGTTTCTCGATGCCGGAAGCCTTTATCCACGGTTTGAGATACAATGCCACTGTACTGTTCGTGAGATTCTTGAACACCTGTCCAGTGCTTCGCTCGCCACAGAGCTGCAAAGCCTCTTCGCTGATAGGCAGGATTGCAGCGGTGGAAGTCTTCTTTGTGATAATGTCCATTCCCCAGCCGCCATCAGCCAACTTGACGATATTCTCCCACTGGAGTCTGATGCAGTCAGAAAGGCGAAGACCTGTAAGGCAGGAGAAGAGACCTGCACGGCGAAGGACATCACTCTTGCAAGGAGTCTGAGACAACTGCAACAACTCTTCCTTGGTGAGGAACTGCCGCTTGTTGCCATGAGCCTTGGCACGCACAAGTTTCTTGGCGATATTCTCTTTGAGCAGTCCGTCCTCGTATGCGATGGCAAGGATGCACTTCAACTTGGTAAGGTTGTTGTTGGCTGTTGTTCCCATCATGCGCTTGCCGTTGTGCATACAGGCATCCGACAACAGGTAGTCGAGGAATCCCTGGCAGTACGGAACGGTAAGGTCGCAGAAGCGGCACTCGCCATGCGTGTAATTGTGGAAGTGCATGTAGGCGGTTGCCCAGTTCTGGCTGCTGCCACGCTCAATCATGAGGTTCTTGAAATATTCCAAGAAGCTCTCCTTGCCCTTGTTGCGGTCGAGGAAGCCATACTCCTCATTGATGATGGACTCAGTCCTGCGGCACTTGATGATTTCCGCTTTCTGAATCATACTTTTGTTGTACTCCTGCTGAAAGCGTTCAACAGGGTTGGTGTAGATGTAAAGACCAAGGTACTCCCTGCGTGAGAGCTTGCCTGTCTTCGGGTTGCGGATTGGAGGATAGAAATCCAGATAGAGGGAAGTCTGTCCGTTCTTGATAGGTCGTTTCCGCACGGTGACCTTTGTACAAATGTTCGTCATATTGTTATTCTTTTATTATTCTTACCGATGTGTATCTGTGGATGCGAATAGCCATGGTCGCAACGCTTTAACTCTCAAATCCGATGCAAAGTTAGATTGCCGTGAAAAGAGAAAAGCAAAGATGGCTTCAAATACAGCCAGAATTTAACCTGAATTTGCTTTTGAGTATGATTTTACGCTCAAAATCAGACTAAAAGCAGGTATTGGATGCGTTTTTTGTCTTATATCCGTTACTCTGCGTTGTGGGTTTGTTTCGACCGACATGGATGGGTGCTGCATAGCAATTGCAACGGCATGGGTCGTATATGAGTTTGTTTGAACCATCTCTTGACTTGTGTCTCACTTCCGTTTTGCCTTGGTCGTAGTACTGCTTTTCTCTGCCTTCTTGCGTGCAGCCTCCCAGTCTGCTTTCAGATAGTAGTTGGCTCTTCCGCCTTTGAACTTTCGGATTCTCACTCCATGGGTCTCCGCAAATCTGCGTACCTGTGTCTTGCCTAATCCGTAGAGTTTCATGATGTCGAAGCAGGTGTACCAGTCATCGGAAATGTTCTTACCCTGTTCTTCATTATAAAGCCCGATAACCCTTTCCACGTCTTCTTTCTTGAAGCAGGTCGTTCCCCATGCGTGAACTGACTGGAGTTGGTAACGATTGCGGACTTCATAGAATCTTCCATACTTGATATTAAAGGTGCTCAACACCTCTGCCATTGTGTAATGGGTGTCGTGGGTTACTCCATCAGGTGCTCTTTCACCAGCCCTGGGAGTCTTGCGACACTTTGCCAACTTGTTGACTGAGCCAGTCTCGGCATCTTTTAGCCTCTGTGCTTTCTTGGACGTTGCTCCTTCTAACGATAGGGAAGAAGGGAGAACCACCTGATAACCTTGTCCCTTGGCTATTTCAAGAAGGTCTTGCAAATAGATCCTGGTCATGCGTGTACCGAAATTTACGGCTCTTAGCCTGCCTTGACGAATAAGACTGCGTACTGTCTTGACGCTGATGCTTACTGCCTGCGCTGTTTCCTCTACGGACATCAGCACGATTGGAATGCGAGTTGTAGTATTCATTTTTACCGTTATTTTTGAATTTTGCAGTGACTCATGGGGGATGGTCCTTGACGGAAACTTTTAAGAGGAAACAAGGGGAAATAAGAGGAAATAAGAACCCTCATTAAGAACCGTGTGTCCCTCTGCCCATGGTACAACCGTGGTACAAAATTACTATAAACGGATGAAACTCGCAATAGGCGGTTGGAGCGTTATGTTAATGAATATGTATTGAAAATGAGCTATTTATGACGTTTCTCTAAGTTTTGTTTGGAGTTCTTTTCGATGCGTTTTAGTCCATATGACATGCATGAAGAAGCTCTTTCCGCTTCCGGAGGGTCCCAGTACGAAGAAATTGGAGTTGTTGGTATACTTCACCTTTCCTTCCTTACCGGTGGTATCTATAGGCATCGGTACACCCTGGCGGTCTGTATAGTAGCATTTCAGGGAAGACTGGTCTCCCTTGGCTTGATGCTCCTTATACATCAGACACAGAGCTGCCTCTGACAACGTAAGAAACTGATCATAGTCTTGGTTGAGACGGAAACAGTTGCCAGGAAAGCTTGCCACGAACAGTTCCAACTGGTTATAGGCACGCTTGGAGATGTTGATGCTGTATTTGGAGAAGATGTTTTCCAAATTGTTGGTAATCTTCTGAAAATCCTTGTCTGCGTCAATCTTTATGACGAGATTAAAGTGTGCATATACAAGGGTTTTGCTATTTCTTGCAATTTCGTTTTGAACAGCCTTGATATCTTCTACTGCTATCAGATTGGACGGATTCGGGATAGAAGCATGGCGGTTTTTCTTCTTATCCAGCTTAGCCATCTCTCTCTTCTGGTTAGGAAGGAAGAGAATCTGATTATAAATAACGGTATCTACACCAGGGATATGGTCTATCTCTGAGAGCAAATCCTCCGGAAGAACGGCATTGTTGACTGTTGTTTCACTATAGGGACGGAGATTGCTCGGTAATCCTACATTGTCGATATCTAGGAGACTGTACACTTTCACGTGGAAATTGCCCATGCCGATTTCTTCACTGTCTACCTTGAAATTGGACATGCTTACTTTCTCATTTGTGAAATCAACGGCAAAGAAACGGTCTGCAAACTCCTGGCATTCCTTGGATGTGAGGAACTTGCAGCTTATCTCGCCACTCTTCAAACGGTCTTCCACTTTACGTATCTTCACGAGAAAGTCTCTCCATTTGTTAGAGTCGTAGGTTTTGAGACCGCCACTCTTGCCTCGCTGTGTAATAGTGAGATAAGTAGTGCTCTCTGTATAGGTTCTACCATTGAAGAAACGGAAATATGCGTCTGAAAGGAAACGCTTCTTGCTGTCTTTGTTTTCAGAAGATATCCTGTTCATATCAAATTTCTTACGGACAAAGATATCCTGCTTATGGATGGCATATCCGTCTCCCAACAATTGCATTACAGATGCCATCAGGGTGGTGAAGTCGTAATAGCTATCTATATCTGCTGAGTATTTTCTTACCGGATTCTCCATTTTGAGAATGGCAGAATAATCACCCTTCTTTGTATACACCACGCCAATTCTATCCACATCCTCTACACTGAAATAGATATTTTCAAACATCTTGGCTCGCTTACCGCCAGTACCAAACGCACTCACGGAAATAGCCATACCCACCAGGATGGAGCTAAATACGACAATAACAAAAATTGAAATCATACTGATAGTTTTTAGAAATAAAAAACTTGCTCATCTGCTTCTATACTGTTGCAGGTGGGCAAGTACATATACGCCTTTACTATGGTTCTTGGAATGCAATCCCTTATGCTGCTTGATGAATATCATCGCTCCACCAAAACCTATTACAATGGTGAGATAGACAAGTCCTACTATGAAACCAATCCACATGTAGAATATCAAAAAGCCTAGAATGCCACCACCAACTGCGCCGGCTGCCCAATAGATATACCTTCCTTGCAAACCCAGAAATTCAAGGGGCTTCTGAAGCCCCTTGAAAACCGGATAATCAGGATATAGCCCTTGATTATCACTTGCCATAACTCAAAACTTAAACGTTGGTTACGCCAAAGAACAATGGCAATGCCTGAGCTGCTGCAATGAGGAAGATACATGCACCTACAACCATCATAATCTTCTTCTTGATGTCGTTCTCCTCGTTGTTCATCGCAATATAAACTGTGATTGCACCTACAACGGCAACAACACCTGCGATGGCATAGCAGAGCTTCACAACGATAGGTACATACTTGGCGATTTCCTCAGTTGCTTTAGTCAACGCCTTCGTACCAGCCGAGAAGTTTCCTGCTGCATCCTGGGCGAACACGCCAATTGTAAATACGAAAAGAAGCATCATCACCATGCCGAAGCGTGGGTTCTTCACCAATGTCTTAATCTGCTTGGCAGAAGCCGAAGCACAACTTTTTGTGGCACAAGCCAACGTACTAAAAATCATTCTGTTCATAAATTTAAACTATATTAATCATTAAAAAACTTTCTACCAAAATTTTAACGTAGATGTATTGCCATAACTGAAACCGAAGAAAGCTGGCATTACAATTGTAGCTCCTACGAGGAATAAACAACTTCCCACTAGGACAAGTACGCTTTTCGTGAAACCTTCTTCTCCTGCCTGGAGTTTGATATAGATACTAGTAGCACTGTAGATGGCAAGAACAGATGCTACGGCATACATCAGACGCATGGTGAAGACACACATGTTCAGCACATATACTACCATATCATATAATCTACCCATACTGCCACTATAATCCGTACTACCACAATCAGCAGATGCAGAAAGAGAAACGGCAACAAGTAACAATACCATCAGGTATCTTGGATCTATCATCTTTTTCATACGTCTAAATCATCCATATTGTTTCCGCCTAATTCTACAGCTTGTTCCATAGACTCCAAGATAGAACGTTCATATTCACGAGCAGTTTTCTCATCCTCACTCTCTGCACAGAACTTGACCATTTTCTTCTTGACAGCCATTGACTGATTATAAAGAGTGTTGTCATCTGCTGCAAGAATCTCTGCTGCCAACTGTTCTACGCTCTTGTCTGGGGTCGCCATTAGCGCGTTCTCACCAGTTGAAGGTTGTGAAGGAACTTCTGTCTCACCGGTCTTTACAACTGGAGTATCGCCGTCTTCACTCACAATGATAGGCTCTTCTTCAAAGTCTTTGTCGGGAGCGTTGCCAACAGCAAATTCTTCAACTTCTGCTTTCTTCTTGCCGTTGCTGCCAACGACATCCATGCCGATCATGGCGGCATAATATACGATATAAATGAAAGTTAATATCGCTACATAAATTCCAAATGCACCCATGTTTTTTACTATTTTATTTGTTTTTGGCTGCAAAGAAAATGCTTTTTTTTCAAATTCTAGGCGTAAATACGAAATACCTTTGAAATTAACAATTGCAAAAGGTATAGCCTTTCGGGAAGAGACACTTCAATGGGGGTTATAGTTCATATCTATATGGTGTTATAGGCTTATATTATTATAGACTTATATATCTATATAGGTATTGCGTTGTTTATCTATTGCTTTATTGCATGTTTGAAGCATGGAGGTATTGCTTTCTTTATATCTATATTCTATTTTTGTTCCTTACTTCGACCTCTATTTTTTTATTATTGTGGTTGCCGTCTCTCAATCATCTGGCTTTTTACGGTGCAAAGGTATGGCGGTTCTGTCAGATACCAAACACCAGGCGATGCCTTATTCGGCTAAAACTTTTCCGGAATGCCTTCCACAAATGTTGCACATTTGGGTTTTCCAAAAAACTTTCTACCGAATTGTTTGGTGTTCTGACTCTTGGGAACCACCATTTCTTTATGCACGTAAAAAGGCTATATGATGACGAGATGACGGAATGATAAAAAAAATATCGGATCGAAAGGAACAAAAAACCGTAAAAGGCAATGAATCCTCAAATCCAGAATAATTTATGTTGAACCATTTAAAATTTTAGAGTATGAATGACTATTTAATTAGTGACAATGACAAGCAGTTTGCAGACGAGTTTTCTCGTTTTGTGAATGGCAAGATGGGTAGCGCAGCCAAAACCGGCAGAGAATGGGCTAATGACCATCGTTTCTTGGTGAATGAGAAGTTCAAGGTAGTGATGGCTTTCATGGAGCAATTGGCTGAGAACTACAAGCAGGGGTGTTACGACCCTCGTGATGAATGGGCGTGCCAGTTGGCTAACGAAGCTGTCGAGCATCTTAGAGAGAAGGAACTTTATTATTCAATTTTTTAAATTTTACAGATATGGCAAATTGGGCAACAACACTATATAGAATCGAAAGCAAGTCAAAAGACCTGCAGGAGTTAAATGACCTTTGCAAGGCGTTTTTGAGCAAAGAACGTCCTGTAATGGAAGAAGGAGCATCAGAGGAGTGGGAAGGAAACATCATCTTGGCTCTCGGTATAGACAAGGGGGCTAGTTATTTGAGAGGTTTCATACAGGAATGCGAACTTGAAGAAGGTGTTTTACGCATTGAAGCCAGTGAAGCTTGGGGCGCTACGGATTTCAGACATCTTCTTGAAGGTCACTACGAAGATATGAAAGTATACTATATCGTGGAAGAGGAGGGATGTGAAGTGTATGCAACAAATGACGTTGAAGGAAAGTACTTTTCATATCGTTTTGCCGTTGACTCCTGCGTTGAAGGCGAAGATGAATTTGAATACTTTAAGACTGAAGCCGAAGCACTACAGTATATTGCAGGCAGATTGAATCGTAACTCCATTTCAGTTGAAGAGATAAAAGAGTGGAATGAGGAACACGAACTAGACGACGATTACATCAGTCTTCACGAATACAAAATTGTAGCATAAAAGGTAACGGAGAGGTTAACCGCCTCTCCACAAAAACATCAGAAAATGAAATACATTGATTACATCGGACAAAGAATTAATCTCCATAAGGAAATCGTTAAATCTATCATTGAGGTGATGGACAAATATGGTAAAGAGGAAGTTAACCTTTTGGAAAAAGAAGATGAAATCGGGGCAGCTTGGCTCATCAGAGTACACGATTGGAGTAATGAAATTACTGAAGTGCAGGTAGTTGCCGTAAAAGTGGAAAATGGCGTTCTGTTTTACAAGGGCAAAGAAAATGGCGAAGTGGATGAGGATTGGCAGACCATGGCTGTAGAAGATGACGTAGTTTCTGCTACCATTGATAGTGTATACACTGCGGTGTACTTGACTCTTGAAGATTAAGACTGAGGGCGTTATCAGATGGGGTAGCGCTCTCTTGTTGTCAAGATATTTTGTTTAGGCTACAAACGGGCGGCTTCATTCTTCCATTTTCGGGATGAAAGAATGAAGCATTTTTTTCTATCTAATCAGCGTAGAGCGAATGATTAACACCCTGTCGTTTAAAAAGTGATTACCCTTCTGTGTAAGCTGGTGGCGAAGGTAGATTTCGCTACAACCCAACTCTTCTGGCGAGAACATCTTATAGATGGCTCTCACGCTTCCGAAATAGTAATTATGATGACCGCTTATGAAATGGACGTGAATGATTTTTATGGTTTTGCTCATATCTATTCTATTTTTGTACCATATAATACCTATATGGTAGGTTATTGTTATCATCTATTTTTCTTTAAAAGAAATCCATATTCCGCTCTTCACAGAGCAAAATATGGACATCATTTACTACAAATGATTTAACTACAATTTCTTATTTTACATTTTTATTGGAATATCTACAGCATTCCAGTCGCTGACTCCTGGGGTTAAGCCGCTATTATTTTCAATCTTGTTTGGAATAGGTAATTTATCTAAAACTACGGTTACCTTGAAAGAATCGGAAGCTGCATCTATCTGGTTTATTATATCATAGACATAACACCATTTGCTTCCGTCTTTAAGGATTGCATAGATAACCAGTTTGTTAGATATGTTTGCATCTGGAATCTTGCCAAAGCATCGGAAGTTTCCTTTCAGTTCCATATCACCAGTCAACGACATAGAGAATGGGGCTATGACCTTTTCTGTTGTTTTTGCTCCATCTGAAAGGCGGATGCCAGCTGCCAAACCGGAAACAGATGCAGACAGAATCTTGAACTCAGCGGAAAGACATAGCCATATTCGGTTCCCAGCGTATAGGAAAAGTCGGACATATTGCCTCTTTTTCCATATTCCACATCATACATACCCATCTGATTGACTATGCCAATGTGGTGCCCAGTCAATGATTGCCTGTAGCTCTGTCCACCGAAATATCTCCTTATACCTATACCGCCACCATAACTTCTCCAGTAGTTGTGTGTCGGATTGCTGTCAAACCTGGTATACCAGTAATCCAGTCCTATGGACATATTCTTTCCTAGCCCCAACTCTGCTGAAAGGTTAGGGACATGCAAAGCATCATAGAGCAGGTTGGTTTTCAACTTTAATGGTATACCCTTACTGCCATGCACAGACGATTTCATAGCTGTTTTCTTATGTTGCATTATGAAATGTACATCCTGTGCTATCAGTCTTCCTGCAACACACAGGCAGACACCGAAAATGAAAAGCCTCTTTTTCATATATGTTTATTGTTTTTATATCTATATTTAATGTTGCGAGTACAAAAGTAATGCTTTTTTGCTGCTCCTTATCTATAAATGCGATATACCTTTGAAATTAACAATTGCAAAAGGTCTTGTCCTTTGGGAAGAGATGCTTCCCTGAGGGCTTAAATCTTCATATCTATATATTGTTATAGGCTTATATATCTATATAGGTATTGCGTTGTTTATCTATTGCTTTATTGCATGCTTGAAGCATGGAGGTATTGCTTTCTTTATATCTATATTCTATTTTTGTTCCTTACTTCGACCTCTATTTTTTTATTATTGTGGTTGCCGTCTCTCAATCATCTGGCTTTTTACGGTGCAAAGGTATGGCGGTTCTGTCAGATACCAAACACCAGGCGATGCCTTATTCGGCTAAAACTTTTCCGGAATGCCTTCCACAAATGTTGCACATTTGGGTTTTCCAAAAAACTTTCTACCGAATTGTTTGGTGTTCTGACTCTTGGGAACCACCATTTCTTTATGCACGTAAAAAGGCTATATGATGACGAGATGACGGAATGATAAAAAAAATATCGGATTGAAAGGAACTTCAAAATCTTAAAAAGGCAATGAATCCTCGAATCCAGAATAATTTTTATGTTGAACCCTTTAAAAATGTTAGAATGAAACAGATGAATTACAATGGTTTTTGCATGGAGGAATTTCCTCAGTATAAGGCTTTTAACAATGGGCTTGAAAACTTGACATCAGTTGAGTTGATTTCACTGATAATTGGTACAGGAACCAAGAAAAACGTAGAGCAAGCCCGTCAGCTTTTCAATGTAATGAAGGAGAGTTTGCGTAACATCTCAAAGGCTAGAGTGGAGGATTTGCAGGTAGTGCAGGGTATAGGTGACTCTAAAGCGATAGCTCTTCAGGCAGCTATTGAGTTGGGTAAGCGTTATAATGCAGAAAAGACAGCAGAACGTCCCGATTTAGGTAGTAGTATTGCAATATACAATTATCTTCATCCGCTAGTTCGTGATTTGGATGTAGAAGAGTGTCATTTGCTCTTGATGAATCAGAACTTCCAGCTCATAAAGCATGTTCCATTAAGTCATGGTGGGATAACCGAAACTTCTATGGATGTCAGAAGAATCATGAGAGAGGTTGTTATGAACAATGCTACTATTCTGGCTGTAGCCCATAATCATCCATCCAACAACCCTCATCCAAGCAAGGCGGATGATATCATTACCAAAAATCTCAAAGCAGCTTGTGAAATCATGCGCATCTACTTTATGGACCACATTATCATTTCTGATGGAAGTTATTATTCTTACCATGATAGAGGTAAATTGTAACATAAATAGGGAACGGAGAGGCTAACCACCTCTCCTCAATATCATAAGTTATGAAAATAAGATTATATCATAGTGAAAGAAAAAAGGATAAAGAGACGGTGGATGCATGTCCCAAGGTGCAATCCCATTCATTGCGAGGACCATAATGGCACTTCTGATAGTTTACTGCCAACTGCTCCATGAAAGCCATCATCACTTTGAACTTCTCGTTTACAAGAAAGCGGTGGTCATTGGCAAACTCTTTGTCTTTTTCGTTTATCATATCGTTCATGTCTGTTCGGATTAAATTGTGAAACTTCTTTTTCTTCCCTATTCTCGAAGCCTTTATGACTTCATCGAGGGAATTGGTTTTATGTGCAATCAAGAGTTCGAGCATGGAGGCAGACAAGGCAAGGAAATGGGAGGTCATTTCTTCAGAATACCCCAATCTGTGATTGGCGGAAGGCAGCTGCCGAAATAACCAGCCAATAGCAAGGTGGTACTTGACAATCTGGTGGGCTGAACTAAAATTGCTAAGGAAAAATAAGGGAGGATGAAGGGGTATGGGTATGTGATGGATTATAGCATGAAAATGGTTAAAGAAATATATAAAAGTCAAGTTTATTGCGTAAAAAACAAGACTTTTATTAACTTTGCACTCGAAAAAAAGGAGATACTCGAATTATAAAGGAAAGATGCAATTATTTGCAAAATATTGGCTCAGGGGAGATTGTCCGTGGATAGACAATCTCTCCTGAGCCCATTTGTGTCATTTTTTGTGAACGAGAAAATGGGATAGTGACGAAAAGTGGTAAAACTACCACTTTTTGATAATAGAGATCTATTTGAACTGGCATATACAGTTCGAGCATTCCCGTTTTTTGTCATTTGTGTCACTTTTCGGGAATTGTATTTCTGATAATATCCCTGTTCAATCTTCGCACTATATTAAATAGTATTGAGTAAGATGAAATGTTGAACAAAAAGCTCGTTTGTTTAAGTTTTGTTCATTATCTTTGCAGTGTTCAATCAAATTGAACATAACTGATATATTGAACAAACGATATAAAATGATGGCAAACAATATCATAATAAACCAAGCATTGGATGCTCTTAGAGCAAGTCTTCCTGTGGGGGATGTTGTGTCAACAACAGCCGTCAAAGTAAATTGTACCAATGAAAATGAAGTCTCTGTTAAAATCATGAATGTAGATTTCTCCATATTGCAAAATAAGTAATTCAAAGAGCGAATAGCCCCATTTTGAGGCATATTTAAGGCTGTAGTTGCGTGCTAAAGTTGTTTGACCAACTGATGAACACAAACTATTCGCCAAAGTTAGTTAACGCCATGGACAGAATATAACTGCCGTTTAATTTAAATAGAACCCACTTTTTCTAGTGGACTCTAATATGGTTTCATATTTGGCTTTTTGTACAACTTTAATGGAGATTGAGTAACATGAAAAAGAAGGAGCGTTGAACCCTTTTTAAATAAAGGGTGAATCTTTTGACTCACCCTTTATTTAGAGAAGAGGTTATATAATTCATTTTTGGGGGATGATTTTAATTTAAAGTAGCAAAAGGGTTTGCATTTAAATCTGCACTTACTTTTGATATTGTTATCAAGTCTTGTGCTTCTTTTTCTACATCCTTACATCTTTGTTTCATGTCATTTTTTGATTTTTCAACATCTTTTTTAAATACATCTGCCTTCCATTTGACTTTTAAGATGAAGACTATAAAGTTTAGATATGAAAAGATGATGCTTACCACTAATATCCACCACCAAACGTAAATAGCATAATCTGTTAGAGAAAAATTTAATGGGATAGTTACTAATATAATAACTAGTGCTGCAATTAATAGGACTATAAAGCTATATGCAGCATGCTGTAAAGATGAGAATTTTAACCAGTGGTTCTCAAAATCCTTTTCGCCAATACACCATCCACATATAATATAAAGTATAGAAAGTATACTCAATACAGACAGATATGTTAATATCGGTTTGCCAAATTTAGGCTCTATGCTTCCTAAAAGAAGAAGAGTTGTATTAAACATAAATACAAACAAGCACAGAGAAGACATACTACGTGCTTGGCACATTTCTGTAACTTCTAAAATCTTCTTATTTTCCAATTCATCAATCTCCTTATTGATGGATTCATTCTGGCGCTTTGCTTCCTCTATCTTGCCATTTGTACTTTGTCCGTCAATAACGACAGGATGAAGTTGTTTTAGACTTTCTTTGTCTGTTAAAATGTCTCGGCATTCTTTAAATGAAGTCTTGACAAATTCTTGGAACTTGAAGAACCTCTCACACAAGTTCTTTGTGTAAGAGGTCACATATTCTGTAGCAACAAAAGCAATAGACATTGTTGCTGCCATGCAAATTAAAGTGGAAAAGTCATTTATCGCCATCTTCAAACAATTTGATTAAATCAATCTCTTTTGCATCTTCCCTTGAAAACAATCCATCGAAAAAGGTTGTAATTCCTTTTGCTAAATTTGGATTGTTGAAATTGCATTCTGCAGTACGCTTTTCAATATCAGTTTCTATTCTGTATGATTTTTCGTCTGCCACTGTAAAATGGATTTCTTTTTTGTCAGGATCACTCGTGAAGAATGGATGGGCCTGTGTCTCTTTTACCACAATTGGAAAATCTTTTTCTTTGTAATATGCGAGTCGCTTATACAACCCAGAAGATTTGGCAATTTCTTTATCATACTTGTTGAGTAAGATTTTAAGAGAACCACCTCTTTCCAAAAATTCACTTAATGCAATGATGTATTCTTGCTTGTTACCGACATGATGGCAAAGGCAGCCTGCAAAAATGCGGACTTCTTTCTGTGCTGTTTGGAAAATTCTTACAAGAACTTCCAAGGCATGGTCTTCATCAGAATTGAGAAAAGTTTTATTCTCTCCGCTGACAGACAAAGCCATCACGAATTCTTTATAGTTCTTCTCGACTGCCATAGTGTAAAGCTCATAAAAATTGTTATAACGTTATTGTCTATTAATTCTTCTAATACTGGCACAAAGTTACATTAAAAATCTCATATTTACAAATTTAAAATATTAAATATATAGAAAAATTCATTTTTACTACATATTTTGTAAAGTCTACTTTGCAAAACGAAATATTAGCTGGCGAAAAATATAATAATACTAAGAAAACAATCTCTTTCTTTGTGCAACAGGATGTAGAAGATGAAAGGTTGGGTAGCTGTGTAGCCGTAATAAGATAAACTTTCTTACTTGCCGGAAAAGATTATTTTTGTGGTAACTTCTCAGCCCCCTATGGGCATGAGTAGTTACATAAAGCAAGTGAAATGAAAAAATATCTAAAGAAATACTGGTCATTGGCAGTTGCCGTAGTACTGGTAGGCTTGAACTGCCTGCTTCTATTTGAAGACAGTGGCCACGAGAATAAAGGCGATGGTACGAAAGTAATGGTTGACTCCACCGTATATGTGGATACCATCCCTTACCTCGTGCTGGTACAAAGAACTCTGTAGTCTTGCGTTACGATACACGTAAGGTGCCATTGGCAGATGTGAAGACTGCCTATGACTCAGCCACAGGCGACAGCGTGGTGATAGTAGGTAACATCCTAGTAGTCTGTAAAGTCTAAAAGTTGGGTAAGATATATATACTGTATCATTAAATATCAACAAAAATGGATGTTGTTTTATGCAACTTTTAGACTTAACAATCCACTAGGTTGCTTTGATTATAATACCATATAGCCGCTATATGGTAGGCTATTCTCTTTATATCTATATCTCTGCCGTTAAACCCTTTCCCTGCTTTCTCTTCCTGGAACAACGCTGGTGATTCTTCCAGAGAAGACAGAGAAACTGCACTAATGCGATGCATACATCACCTTAGAGCAGCTTCGGGAGAGAGGTCGAGCATTTATGTGGGGCTTACCGCCACCACACCCCTTTTCGAAGAAGAGACATATAGGAAGGTCTGCAGAATGGGCAGGGATGCACCCTTCTCAGCGAAGATGAACTATGCTCATCTCCACCAAGGAGCCATCCTTGGCCATCCTTCCTGACACGTGCCTATGGCACTCTTCTTACAAGTCTCTTCTTCTCTAGCCCCAATGCAAGTATGCTTGCGCATGTTGCATTGCCCAGCTGCCAAACCGAGGGTGGCTACTGGGCAGGGGAGAGAGGTCTTCTTTCCACGGCACAGGTGCAGTGTGGAAAGAACGGAGGGCTTGATGTTTTTCTGCTTGGTTATATCTATTTATATATATTGTTATTGTGTTATATTGCTATATGCTTATATATCTATATAGGTATTGCGTTGTTTGTTTATTTTTCTATTGCATGCTTGCAGCATGGGGGGTATTACTTTCTTTATATCTATATTCTATTTTTGTTCCTTACTTCGACCTCTATTTTTTATGATAGTGGTTGCCGTCTCTCTATCATTTGGCTTTTTATGGTGCAAAGGTATGGTGGTTCTGTCAGATACCAAACACCAGGCGATGCCTTATTCGGCTAAAACTTTTCCGGAATGCCTTCCACAAATGTTGCACATTTGGGTTTTCCAAAAAACTTTCTACCGAATTGTTTGGTGTTCTGACTCTTGGGAACCACCATTTCTTTATGCACGTAAAAAGGCTATATGATGACGAGATGACGGAATGATAAAAAAAATATCGGATCGAAAGGAACAAAAAACCGTAAAAGGCAATGAATCCTCAAATCCAGAATAAATTTTATGTTGAACCATTTAAAATTTTAGAGTATGAAACAGCTTATTGTAAAGTCTTGGAAGAAAATGAGTGTTGAAGATGCTTTATTCATCTTTAGTATGTTTGGCTTCTCCTTGCTGACGTTTGGCTTTATGGGTGGCTATCTGCGGTTCTTTGGTGAACTTATGGCTATTTGGTTGATGATTGCCGGGTTGATAGTTTTATCAGTTGGTATAATTGTCCTTTTCGTCAGAAATGATGCATTCATCCATGATATCTCAGAATAATAGGTATTGAAGAGGTAAAACTCTCCTTTACTCTTTTTTATAATACAGAATCGTAAGTATCGAATGTTTATTTTTGGCTCCCTAAAGTGCAGATTTGAATAGTTTCGTGTATTTAAGCTGATTGGTATGAAACAGAAAGAAATAATATGGAAAGAGATTAGTATTCTCAATTGTAGTGCAAATGCTTATCCATCAGGTAAGCCCTACAAAAAACAGATGTTACAAGGTAAGGTTTTTCCTACTACCAAAGAGCAAGCTATTGCTTTCGTAAGCATGGGATGCTTACTTGGTATACTTAATTCTGAGGATGTCAAGGTGGTGGAAAAAGTTCTCAACAAGCACGGCTTGAAGGGAGAATACAAATATGTATGCTGCAAGCAATATGTTAAACTCATAAACAATAGCATGCTTGATATCTCATTGAAGAAAGAATATGGTTTTTAACTAACTAAAGTAACGAATATGACAATAGAACAGATTAAAAATCTTGCAAAAGTCATGCTGGCTTTTACGCAAGGCAAAGAAATACAGACAAGATTCCTCGGTGTACAGGATGAGAATGCATGGAAGGATGAACCTTCTCCTAGCTTTGACTTTTACCGATATGATTATAGAGTAAAGGAAAATACTGAATCAGAGTATCGTCCTTTTGAAAATATTAAGGAATGTTGGGAGGAGATGCTTAAGCATCAACCTTTTGGATGGATAATTGATGTAGAACCGGTGAATGGTATAATACCTTCAGAGTATGCAGCTGCGCAATGTATTGTAAATGTTGGGGAAGATTTTATCAGTCTGGCTCCATATTTGAAAGCAACTCATGAGGGTAATGTACAAGATAATTCTGTTATTTCGGGCAATTATACTTATAGTGAGGCATTAAAATATTTCTGGTTCATGGATGGTACACCTTTAGGGATTAAGAAGACTGAAAATTCAATACTGCAACTCCCTTGAAAGAAAGCTACCCGAAAAGGGTAGCTTTTATAGTTCAAATGTCCAAGGTGATTTTATAATTTCCAAATTGAGAAAATCACCCTCTATAGTGTCTTCTATCTTTTCGAGTGGCAGTTCCCAACTCCATATTCCTTTAAGTTTTCTAGATGAGTTGAATTTTTCGAGAATATTAAGAAGCGGAATATTTGGCATTTTAGAGCTTTTGTTATAGGCATCTATTATGGCTTCTTCTTCCTTACGAATGTTTGCCGGATCAAGATGAAGCGGTTGGGTCGTCAGGTACAACATGATACTGTCTTCCTGTTCTATCCACTCATATTTGGCATTCCAGAAAGAGCGGCAGAGTCCAAACTCAGAGTGATAAATTTTCAAATCATAATACTTTTCACTCAGTTCTGCTGCGATTTTTTCACAAAGCAGGTTATTTAACGTTTCGGTTACACTTTCTCTTTCTGTAATAGCAACAAACAACTCCTTTTTGAGTTGTGCAAAAAACAAATTGTTCATATTTACATTTCCTGTTTTGTATATTTATTTTAATTTATCTAAGTTTTCCCTTACAAATGAGCGATATCTGACTTCCCATCGCTTAGGATATTTAACCCAATTGCCCAGATTTTCAAACTCACACTCCTTGCCAGGCTCTTTCTGCATGATATCGACGAAAGCGGATGAATAGAGAAAGTCCAGTCTTACATACATGTAAATGAATGGTCTTATGACTTCCTTATTAAGATGTATAGCTGAATAATGCTCTCTGTAGTATGAAATTGCATAGCTAATTTCCTCTCGAATCCAACGAACATGGTCAAAAGTCTTTGCGGTATCACTTTTTCCGCAACTAATCAGCAGGTTTGCTATTTTTTTCAGAAAATCTATATCTGAAAAAGTATAATTAGCAATAATTAAGCGGTCTTCTAGAACATCTTTAGTTAATTGGTCTTTTTCTATACCTTTTATCGAACCTAGCAAATAGTGTAGCTCGAAATTAAATCTTTGAAATAATTCAAAGGGTTCTTCAAAAAGATTATACCATCTTTTCCTTTCTGTTTCACAGTCTTCCTTTAAGAAAGGATTGACAATGAATTTACGTTCATATTCAGTCATCTTTTTATGAAATTAAGTTGTGAATAAAATTATAAGGGGCTGCTCGCCCCCTAACACCCCTCGGTGTTTTCAAGGGTATAGATTATTATGTCCTTGTTCACTGAGGGGTGGGGAGATATGCTACTGAAATATTTCATCAATATTTCCTTTTTGCTTCTTTTTTACATGAATAGCACCATGACTTTTCTCATATTTTTCAATAACCATGTTTATGCCTACTCCTATCACATCTCGAATAGATAATCCTTCTATGGTTGCTATAGAACGAATCTTTGCCATTTTGTCACAATCTACCAAAGTAGAAATGGTCTCGCTTTTTACTTTACCGGACGGCTTCTTTCTTTTGTCAGACTTAACATTATCATCTTTCTTAGATGAAGACGAAGCGGTGGCGGCTTCATTATCCGAAGTAAGACCTTGGAGCAGATTGCTCATAGCATCTGAATTGATATCCTTTGCCATAATATATAATTTATTTATAAAACTTCATTTATAGAAGAAAACTATTTCATTCTCTCCAAAAATTCATCAACAAGTGACATGTAGTCAATAGCACCATTACTTTTTTTGTCATAATCGACAATATTGACAGCTTCCAATGGAGCTTGCGCAATAGTCACATTCTTGCGTATTTTCGTTGAAAATACCATTTCGTGGAGTTGAGTACGAAGACCTTCCTCTATATTCTTGCTTAACTTTGTCTGTTCCCATCTGGTAATTACAATACCAAATATATTGATTCTTGGATTGAGAACTTTCTTAATTTTGTTGATGAAGTCAAAAATCATCTTCAATCCATTGAATGGCAATACTTCCGCTACAAGTGGTATTATGGCATAATCTGATGCTGTAAGAGCATTTAACGTCAGCAGACCGAGTGACGGAGGACAATCAATGAAGATGTAATCATACTGCTCCTTGTAGTCTTCAAGAAGATCGGAAAGGATTCTTTCACGAGCCATTTTACCTGCCAGTTCCAAATCAGCCTGGGCAAGGTTGAGGTCAGCAGGAATGATATCCAATTTAACGTCTTCTCTTACCTTATATATAATAAGGGATTTGGAAGACTGTTCTTTTAGTCCATCGTAGATGGTATTCTCGACATTTCCTTTGAGGAGCGAACTTGTAAGGTTTGCCTGAGCGTCAAGATCTATAAGAAGAACCTTATATCCCTTTGCGGCTAAGATAGAACCCATACTTGCTGTTGTTGTTGTCTTACCGACACCACCTTTATGGTTGGCGAAGGCGATAATCTTTGCTTGTTTAGCCATATTCTTTAATCCTTTTATTATTTTATCATATACATATATAATTATAATCTTATGTAGAAAAATAATTATATGTTTATTTTATGCTGCAAAGATATAAATAAATGTTTATATTACCAAATAAATATATAAATATTTATATATATAATGTTTTTTTTGTACCTTTGCATTAGAAATATAACATAAAGTATTAATAATATGAAGAAGTTATTTATCTCTTTAGTATTGTTGTCTGCCTCAGTAGTTGGTTTTGCACAACAGGTAACGGCTCCAGAGCCAGAGTTCATTGGTAGCTATTGTATGCTCACTAGCGATTCTACATACGTCGTTCTTCCAAAGGAAAACGGCAAGGTAGAAAAACACCAGAACAAGTTCTCTAAGTTCTCCAAGATTGCAGGTGCTGTAAGTGACCTCGGTTTTGCAGGTGGAATGGTAGGTTTGAGCACAGGTAGCATGGCTGGACTGGAGACTGGTGTAAGAGTGATGGGTACGGCTGCCGGTGTAGGGCTTGCTGCAGATGCAGTGAACACTTTGGCTGGAGTGGAAGGAATGGATATTGCTTTTGCTGGAGGCAAGTCTGCTCATTCTATCAAAAAGGACGGAAAGGATATCCGATTACTTATCAAGGTTGAGAAGAATGATTATGACCCGATGGGCATCTACCGCATCGTGCGTTTCAAGGCTTCTAAGAAGGACAGAAGAATACAGTGGCTGACACTCCAACCTGCGGTGCTCGGAAGTTCTGATGCACAGAAAAAGGGATATCTCTCCTTCTCTGGACACAAGTATGGCAGTCAGAGTTATCTGCTCACCATTCCGGCTTCAGAGCTTGAACCAGGAGAGTATGGAATCATCTATATGGCAGTAGCTTCTGCACAGGAGATTCCTTTTGGAACATTTAGTGTAACAAAGTAAAATTACAAGATTATGGAGACATTATTAATGATATTGTTTGTTGGTGCCTTGGCTAAGGGTACAACAAAGGCTGTTGTTGGTGGCGGAAAGAGAAGAAAGAAGAGAACCAACTGGGATCGTCTCAGCTATGAGCAGAAAGCATGGCTGCATGATCATTCATAAGCTATAAATTCATCATCTAAATAAATTTAAAAGGTTCGCATCAAGGTTCCCCCCAGTTCGTGAGAATCGGGGGTTTTTATATCTCAAAACAAACCCTTTCTGTTATCACTTTTTTTTCTTCGTCACTTAAAACGCCAACAAGTTGTGTTATAAGAGGTATCAGCGTCTTTGAATGTGGTATGTAATCTGTATATACCACAGTAGGAATTGATAGTCTGGAAAGAAAATCATTGCAGATTTTTTGAATTTCGGCTCCATCGTTGAATAAGTTGGGTTCGAAAAATCTAGGAAAAGCGATAGAGGATATATTTCTATCTTGATAAGTTTCAGCCAGTCTCATGAAACTTGCTTTCACCACTTTTGGTTGGGGGACAAGATTGGAGATTTCTTTAATTGGAAAATTCAGTATATTCTTAGTCTTACCTTGATACATCCATAATTTACCTGGAGTAAATAGTTTCTCTTTACAGAACTGCAGATACTTGGTATACATGGCTGGATATCTCATGAAGAACCTCTTTGACAGATAACTGTCAATGGTTCCATCACAAGATACTGGGTTTACTAAGGTTTGACAGTTACTAAACAAGATATCTCCTTTTTGGTAACTTAACAAATCCATTTTCTTTATCTATTTAACTTTTCCTTCACTCATGTACTGAGCATACAAAAGTGAATCAACCAAAATCGTTTTATCTATTGAGTCTTCTTTTTTCGACAAACTTGCAAGTGCCTTCCTAAAGACAGACTTATCTTCAATATATGCATCCATGATGAAATATCTGACCCATTCTGTCATATCTTTCGGATATTCCAGGTGCAAACGTCTTACAAAGTAAGCGGATAGCAGTTTGACCTTGGTCTTGTTGTTAAACCTCACAGGTAATGCTGTTCTCGGATGAATCCAGGTGAATAGCAGATGGGCTGTATTGCTTCCCCTATCGATAGCAATTTGAAAACAGGATATGTTATAATCATTTTCAATGTCGCTCAGCAACTCCTTAATTTGTCCTAAGGTTGTACGTGATGTTATTTTAAAACTGACTTCTCTAATGACTTTGGTGTTGCGAAATGGCGGATATCCGGTTTTCGCTTCAACAAGCTTTTGTAGTTTACCTATCATGGTTTCGTAACTTTCCGAAGCCCAATATTCAGGAGTTTCTTTTAGATCCTGTTTGGCAACCTCAATTTTTAGAATATCATTTTCCATATTATTCTTCTATATAGTGTTCTCTGAATTAACTGTTTGCTGTTTCGTTATTTCTTCCATAACCCTCCGTCTCTGTAGGTATACTTAATTTCGTAGATGTAAGCTAGAACTAATGCTAGTACAACTACAATAAATACTATTACAATTGTGTTCATATTTTATTTTCTTTAATATATGATTGTAAAAATGTCTGCAAGCTAGAATAATCTTTGTATGTATATGCCCAGTCTCTAGCAGCAGCGTTTCTGTCTAATATAGTCTTTGTGAGGGTTTTACCTGTTTCAGTATTGGGCAAAAACATATCTATAATATTGTAATCCTCGCTTTCTACGAGGAAGTAGCCAAGATTCTTATGATTATTAAGAATAATACAGTCACAGTTATCATCATAGAATATGACTGGCAAATTCACAAGAGCTTTGTATGCCAGATAATCCGTAATGGTAAGAAACAGAATGCATCTATTCTTGCTTTCATTATTCGATGGAATAATGGAAATGCCTCTTTTGTGAAGAGAAATAGGATCCTTCATGTTATTAAAATTCAGAAATTCAACGCCACCATTAATATTTCTGATGCCAATACCATGATGAGGATGGTTAAAAATCTTGCAGTCTATAGCATAGACGCAACTAGGGAAAAAGGATGCTAAATACCCTTCTTCCAAAAGCTTTTCTTTATCGCTTTCTGATATAGCGGAAAAGCATATATACTCAGATGAGTATTGTAGAAAACCAATTGCTTGTTTCATATTCTTATTATTTACCTTTTATACTATATTCGTTATCAGACTAGAGAAATCCTCAGAACTATTTCCTAGAGCAAAATAATCGCTTATATCCTTCTCTGCCTTTGTTCCGGCAAGAGGTAGCTGCACTCTTCTTACATTATATTTATTCTTGTATTCCTCTACTCTTAAACTCGATTCCTTAACTCCTGTAGTATCTGTATCGTAAAGAAATATTATTTTATGAAATCTTTCAGAAAGTTCTAGAAGCTTATCTTCTGGTATCTTTGCTGTTTCACTATTAAAAGCGATGGCACTATATCCGTGCGCCGCAAGAGAAAGAACATCCTTTTCTCCACTGGTGATGAAGACAAACTCCCCCTTGGCAGGAAGCTGTTTCCAACCGAAGACATAAGGAGAAGGTAAGTTCCCGGCATAAAGGAATCTGTTCTCGGCTTTGGGGCGGTACACCTTAAGCCCTGTCATTTCATTGAAGAAATATCCGAATGCTGGGATAGTTTTGCTTCCATATACATTAAAGTCTTTACCTTCACTTTTTGTGAAGGAAACACTTTTCAAACTATGAACATTGTATCTCTGCAGCGTATCTTCATCTATACCATATTTCCCCCAATATTCCTTTTCTGAAGGTTGGAAATCCTGTATCACTGGTGTGAAAGACTTTATACTAGATGTACGCCCTTTAGTAATTTCCTTCTTTATCTGAACGATATCAACCTTCGCACGTTTCTCTACGTTTGGATTACTAGGTTCAATGATATTGAGGCACAAATCCTGGTCAATCCTCTTCAGTAGTTCATAGAAATCCGTATTGATATTTATGTTCAGAACCTTTGCTGCGATTTCAAAACAGTTTCCGCAACATCTACTGTCTCCAAAATCTTGCAAATAGTAGGTTGTCTCACCATTTTTATTCTTATTCTCATACAGATGGCAAGACGGTCGCTTGTCATCACTTCGAAACGGACTCTTAAATTTCTTATTAAGACATTCCTTTCCCAAATAGTAGATGAATATTTCAAGGCCACTATTGGTTTTTCTAAGAACTTCTTCGTAAATCTTCATATTAATTATCGTTTTTGCCGTTTACTTCGCGTTTCTAGACGTTTTCTCGCACCAGTTGTGCAACTTACAGTCTTTCCTCTTTTTGACGCTTCTGTGCTCGCTTATTCGATCTATGGGTTCCTGAAGTTTATGTCAGGCATGGTCACAACTTGCATCATTTCGTTGAAACGGTCTGCAAGGCGATCGCCATATTTCTCACGGATAGCCTTACCGCTGAGATTGGTTGTCACTATCGTTGGTAGCATTCTTTCATACCGATAAGACAACAACTCCTCTAGCGGTTTATATCTGTTCCCATACTGACAGAAATCACTCTCTTCTGTGCCCAAGTCATCGACAGCGAGGATGAACGTATTCATACATCTATCAAATCTCTTTTTATCTGAGGCATACAGATGATACAGTTCTTTCGATGTCAGAAACGTAATACTTGCATGTGTATAGAAGACTGCCTCTTCTTCATTCAGAGGATTCTTGAACTTGCAAATATTATAAAAGTTCTGCATGGCTTTTACCAGAGTGGTCTTTCCGTTACCGGTAATACCATTAAGGACAAGCCCAAATCTAGACTTTGATGTTGCCATCCAGTCTGCTACCTTGTGTATTGCTTCTTGTTGTTGCTTGTGAACTTTGTATTCTCTATATCTCAGTTTTACTTCTTCGCTAAACAGAAACGTCAGCCATCTGTAGCAGTAATCAGTATCGTAATTGAAATCAGAAAGGACCATTGTATATACCTCCTTCCGAGCTTTTAGGAACAAATTTCTCTCCTTCCCAACGTTCTGCATTAGGAGTGCATTTGCGTTTGCGTGGAGATTGCTCCATCAGGTTAAACTTAAGCCAATCGCAAAAATGGCTTTTGTAATCAACTATATCTTTGTGCTCCTTATTGCCTCTACAGATATGATCCAAATCAAAGTTCTCCACTTTGTCTTTCACTTCTTCAATGCTTTTGAAAGCAAACTTCTTCTTTATTGCACCCAACCAAACATCATCGTGAAGAGAAAGCGAAAGAAAACTTTCTTTCTCACCTTTCTTTTGTTGGTTTTCTTTTGATGTTTCTTTTTCTGAAAAATCAACGAAATCTTCTTCGTGCGTGCGCGCGTTGTTGGTGTTGATTTTCTTACTTTCTTTATTTCTTATATTCTTATATTCTTTAGGTAGGGGCGACATTGGGGCGGCATTGGGGC
>ERZ1023694.14-NODE-14-length-101618-cov-103.154899_pt1 | contig 101618 bp, 86 predicted proteins | sample MGYA00380348_ERZ1023694 | MGnify/ENA primary metagenome ERZ1023694 (study PRJEB33179, sample SAMN07449026) | human gut metagenome | biome: Human-gut; feature: Human associated habitat; material: Faeces | host: Homo sapiens | place: India:Kasaragod | collected... | reverse complement strand
TATAGAAACACACACAAAAAAAGGGTGCGTTACAGACTTATGACACACCCTCTTATATGCTTAGAAAATCCTAGCCAGATAGTCGTAATGTTCGCCTTCTGCCACGAGTTCGCCATGCATACCGCAGGTTTCGGCGATGGATTTGAGCAATGGGAAATCTACGTAGAGCCAGTCGAAACAGACTCCCTTAATGTCTTTGTAAATCATCTGATAATCCACTTCACCATAGTAGGCACCATTCAGATTGATGTCGAAACTTCCGTCTTCATTCTCGTAGATATATTTGAGGTCGGAGGAATCGATAAGAATCTGTCCGCCCTTGTTGAGCAAAGCCTTGAGACGGTTGAAGAGGGTAGGGAGATGTTCTATCTTTCCGGCGATACCCGTTCCGTTCATCAGGAGGAGGATGGTATCGAACCCTGTTTCCAGATGTTCATCGAAAAGATTGATGCATTCCGCATCCTTTACTCCTTTCAGTTCCATCGCTTCGCAGCTCAGAGGAGAAATATCAATGGCTTTTACCTCCAAGCCCTTCTCCTGCAAGGCGAGCGTATGGCAGCCGCTGCCGGCTCCGATATCCAGTACACGCCCTTTTGTGAGTTGCAAGGCCTTCTGCTCCAGCATCGGCATCTCCTCAACTTTTCTGAAGAGATGTTTCACCGGCATTTCGTCCTCTTCGAACATAGAAGAGAGCACACGTAATCTTCCTGCTCTTCCCGATTTCTGATAATCAAGGATAGCGGCACCCATCGGGTCTTTGTCTTTTGATAATATCTTTGTATTCATTTGTTTTGCAATTTATGTATCGAGTAACCATTTCCATACAGGTATTACTTCGATATTCAATCCTTTTAGTTCTATATTTTCTTCTAATTCATATGTTAGAATGATAAGTCTTTTGCAATCAAGTACTTTTGATAGTTTGATAAGTGTAGTTGATTCTCTTTCCCAAGTTTCATCAGACTTTTTGGGATTGTAGCTTACCTGTATGGCAGTTGCGGCATCTGGTATGTAAAAATCTACTTCCACGTTCTTGTTGTAAAAGAACACTTGCTCTTCCAGTCCATATCTTCGAAGTAGCTCCATCGCAACCATATTCTCCAATAATGATGTGTCAACATCCATGGCAAGTATACTGATGATGCCGTTGTCCACAAAATAGTATTTGGGATTGGTCTCACGTTGAGTGAGATTGTCGGCAATATTCTTGATGGGATAAACCAAGAATGCATCTTTAGAGTACTCAAGATAGTTAATGAGTGTAGGTTTGCTTAGTTTTGCACCTGTAGATGCTATTATATTTGTGAGACGTGTAAAAGAAATCGGTTGCTTTACACTTTCTGCCAATTTTCTGAATAGAACTCGAAGAGAAAATTGATTTTCAATTTTGTTACGAGAAGCAATGTCTCCTAGGTAAATCTTTTGATATACACTATTGATATAATCTCTTTTTGATGCTAGTCTTGCTCCTTCTGGGAAACCGCCAAAACGGAAATAATTAGTGAAATGTCGTTGTACTTCAGCTCTTCCAAAGGTGGTTGCGAGAGTATTTGAATCATAAGACACTTCATTGGCTTGGAGAAATTCGGGAAAACTATATGGCATGATGTGTTTGGTGATATAGCGTCCTCCTAAAGTTGTTGCTACATCACTGCCAAGCATCTTTGCATTGCTGCCTGTAATATAGACTCTGTATTTGTTGTCTGCCAATCGGCGTGCGAATTTTTCCCAACCGTTGATGTCTTGTATTTCATCAAGAAATAGAATAGGACGTTCTTTTGACATCATACCATGAACTTCAAGGATAAGATTAAGTTCTTGTGCAGTCATTCCCATCAGACGTTCATCCTCAAAATTGATGTAGAGCATGGAGTCCCAGGTGATTCCCCGTTTCAGGTTTTGTTGAATCTGCTGATAGAGCATGAAAGATTTGCCAGCTCGTCTGACGCCAATCAGAACATAGTTGGCAAAATCTTCCATCTGGAAGTTTCTTGGAACGACATGTTGTAATTCTACTTCTTTTCTGTTCTCCAAGAGTATTTCTCTGATTACTTCTTTTTGTATCATAACTCAATATTGTTTAATTGATTTTGCAAAAATACAATTATTTTGTTAAATCGACTAAACAATATGTATAATTTAACATAAAAAGTCTCTTTATATCATAGATGATGATCATTTTTTAAAGATACCAGATAATTATCTGCTGCTTCTTAATATTTCTCCTACCTTTTGCTTTTCGCTTTCAAAATTGAATTGCTGATAGATGATAATGGCATTCTGCAAATCTATGATATGAGGAGCCATCAGTCTGAGGGCTTTCATCTTGCTGTCACCAAAAGTGAATATATTCATCATGCTGACGGCTTGGGCACAAGAATAGTAACAGCCGAGACTTGCCACTTCTATCAGATCGAACTTGTTGTCATCAAAGCTTGCCTTCTTCACCTTATTATATAGTTTGGAGAAGGAAGCATCATCGAGACAATAGCCGTAATCCATTCTGCCATCAGGATCACATCTTCCATCGTAGAGGGGTGGAGTTGGGTGTGGTTGCTGTACATTCGACGTCTGGCTGTTGGGTTCTATGATTCTTGTATCGTACTGCACTACCTTTCCGTTTCTATCGAAGAAGATCGTGATGTACTTGGAATCTCCAAACAGATTATTATATTTGGCATATTCCCATTTGTCCCCATACATGTCGAAACTGGTGAGCTTAGGTTCTCCCAAGATGGCAATCACTTCTTGTTTGGTCATTCCGCGCTCTACGTTTCTTTTTCCTTTAGCCGAAGCCGAGAGGCATACGGCAAACATCAATATGGTTGTGGCGATGAGCGCCATCCAATCATTCCTTTTCATAAGCTAAACTGTTTTTATAAGTTATTATATTGTTTTATGGTTGCAAAAGTACAGCTTTCTTTTGAAATAAAAAGAGAAGGATTCCCTAAAGTAGTAGGGAAAATCCCTATTTCTGATTTTTGTTATTTGGTTCACTTTTCGGGAATGGCTGTGATTATAAAAAGAGATTATTATTTACTGCTAAAGCCTAATATGACTGAATAAACGCACCGAGACGACTGAGTAAGTAACGAAAGGCGTTTAATCAGATTCAATGAACTAATATATTAAGTATACAAAGCCTGTTTCTAGAAGATTCCGACTGCAGTCGGAAGGTCTGCCGAGCCTAGTGGCAACCCTCTTTAGTAGTACGACTATACACCTTTTAGTTGTACAACTATACATCTTTTGGTTGTACGACTATATACCTTTTAGCTGTACAACTGTATACCAACTTTAGAGTCGAACCATGAAGCGAATAAGTTTACGGCAAGACATCCGCAGCAAAAATTTGTGGCAGACCCAACAATGACTCGAAGTAATACAAAGAAGAAAAAATAAAATGAAAAAGTCCGTAGAAAAGCAAATTCCCACGGACTTTTTATATAATATTTGTAATGATAATCTTATGCCTTGAAGCTCTCCAAGTCTTCTGCCTTGAAGTTCTGGATGTATGCTGAATGACCGAGAACTTCCTCCTCTGCCATGCGAACATATACGTTGGCACTCTTGGCAAACATCTCTGGTGCCTTGGTAGCATCGTCGAGGATGAGGAGAGACATTACGATGTCGCCAGTCATGTTGTAGAGACGGCGAGCCAGGAAGTCGTGAACTGCCTGATCGTTAGCTTCCTTCACCTTGTTGATGGCTGCCTCGTAAAGTTCTACAAGCTTAGCAACACGCTCCTTTAATGCCTTCAAATCATCTGATACCTCGTTCTCCAACATCTCCTTGATTATGCTGAGATAAGTACCGTTGGTGATGTAGCGGATAGCTGCTACTACCTGAAGCTGGGTGGTTCCCTCGTAGATAGAGAAGATGCGGGCATCACGGAACAGGCGCTGGCACTTGTACTCCATGATGAAACCTGAACCGCCGTGGATGCTGATGGCATCGTATGCATTCTGGTTAGCATACTCTGAGTTCATACCCTTAGCCAATGGAGTGAATGCATCGGCAAGACGGGTGTATTTCTTCATCTCCTGACGCTCCTCTGGAGTGAGCTTAGTGTCGCGGGCGATGTCTTCCAAAGCCTTGTAGATATCTACGTAGCGAGCGCAGCAGTAGAGGAGTGAACGGCCTGCATCCAACTTAGCCTTCATTCTTGAAAGCATGTCGTATACAGCTGGGAAGTTGATGATCTTCTCACCAAACTGAGCACGCTCCTTGGCATAAGCTAGGCCCTCGTTGTAAGCCTCCTGCTCAACACCTACACTCTGAGCAGCAATACCCAGACGGGCACCGTTCATCAGAGCCATCACGTACTTGATCAAACCCAGACGGGTGTTACCGCAAAGCTCAGCCTTGGCATTCTTGTAAACCAACTCGCAGGTAGGAGAACCGTGGATACCCAACTTGTGCTCGATGTGGCGAACGGTTACGCCGCCATCACGCTTGTCGTAGATGAACATAGAAAGACCACGACCATCCTTGGTGCCTTCTTCTGAACGAGCCAGAACCAGGTGGATGTCTGAGTCACCATTGGTGATGAAACGCTTCACACCGTTCAGACGCCATGTGCCGTCCTCATCCTGTGTAGCCTTCAGCATCACACGCTGCAAGTCAGAACCAGCATCAGGCTCAGTCAAGTCCATACTCATGGTCTCGCCTGCGCAGATGCGAGGGATGTACTTCTGGCGCTGCTCCTCAGAACCGAACTCATAGAGTGTATCGATACAGCTCTGGAGAGACCAGATGTTCTGGAAACCGGCATCGGCAGCAGCTATGATTTCAGAAGCCATAGAGAAGATGGCGTTAGGCAAGTTCAAACCGCCGTAACGACGAGGCATTGACAAGCCCCAGAGGCCAGCCTTGCGGGTAGCATCGAGGTTCTCGAATGTCTTGCTGGCATAGATCATGCGGCCATTCTCCAGGTGTGGACCTTCGAGGTCAACATCCTCAGAGTTTGGTTCGATGATGTTAGCAGCTACATCGCCGGTAATATCCAGCAATCGCTTGTAGTTCTCGATGGCATCCTCGTAGTTTACTGGAGCATCTTCAAACTGGTCTTTTTCTGCGTAATTTCTTTCCTTCAAGTCCACAACACGCTTCATGAGCGGATGATTCAAGTGGAACTCTATTTCAGGATGGTCTGTATAATAATTAGCCATTTTGCTTTTCTTATTTAAATAATGTGTAATGCAGATTACTTAGAATTCTGCTTGTAGTACTTGATGAGCTTAGGAACCACATCCTCAACATTGCCGTTGATAACGTAGTCGGCAATCTTGTTGATTGGAGCATCAGGATCGTTGTTTACAGAGATGATGATGCCTGAATCCTGCATACCGGCAATGTGCTGAATCTGACCAGAGATTCCGCAAGCGATATATACCTTAGGATGAACGGTAACACCAGTCTGACCAATCTGACGGTCGTGATCTACCCAACCTGCATCTACTGCAGCACGGGAAGCACCTACCTCGCCATGGAGGAGATGAGCCAACTCGAAGAGCTGGTCGAAGCCTTCTTTGCTTCCTACGCCATAACCGCCGGCTACGACGATGGCAGAACCCTTCAGGTTGTGCTTGGCAGCCTCTACGTGGTGGTCGAGTACCTTTACTACGAAGTCCTCAGCAGGAACATACTTGCTTACCTCTGGATAAACCACTTCCTTCTTGCACTCACCCTCGTAGATGCTCTTCTGCATCACGCCAGAGCGGACTGTAGCCATCTGAGGACGGTGGTCTGGGTTTACGATAGTAGCCACGATGTTACCACCGAAGGCAGGACGAATCTGATAGAGCAGACCCTCATAGTGCTTGCCGCTCTTCTTGTCGTCGTAATCACCGATTTCAAGTTCTGTACAGTCGGCGGTAAGACCGCTGGTCAATGAAGAAGAAACACGAGGACCGAGGTCGCGACCGATAACGGTAGCACCCATCAATGCAATCTGAGGCTTCTCCTCCTTGAAGAGGTTGACGAGAATGTCTGTATGAGGAGCTGAAGTATATGGGAACAATCCCTCAGCATCGAAAACAAATAATTTATCTACACCATAAGGGAGAATCTGATCCTCTACCTGACCCTTGATGCCGGTACCAGCCACGATGGCATGGAGCTCCACGCCCTGCTGGTTAGCGAGCTTACGACCCTTGGTGAGCAATTCCTGAGATACTTCGGCAACGGTTGTGCCTTCTACCTCGCAATATACAAATACGTTGTTCATTGTCTTTTCAAAATTATCCGATAATACTTTCGTTCAACAATTCCTTCATCAGTCCGTCGATGTCTTCATCGCTGCTGGTCAAGGTCTTGCTTTCCTTAGCCTGGAACACGATGTTCTTCACGGCCTTCACCTTGGTAGGTGAACCGCTCAAACCGCACTGTGCAGGGTCGCCGTCAACATCGGCAACACTCCACTGGTTCAGAGTGAGGTAAGGGCGCTCTTCATAGAGGTTGGCCCAAGGCTCATCACCCTTGCGCTCCATAGGGCAGGTAGCGTATTTATATTTCATTACGAGCTTCACGTTGCATGGGCGACATGGAGCAGCACTTCCGTTTACGGTGATAACCAATGGCAATGGAGCCTCAACAGTCTCCACACCACCATCAATGAGGCGGCGTATAGTAGCCTTGCCATCCTCTACCTTGAGGATTTCCTCTGCGTAGGTTACCTGGTTCAATCCCAACTTCTGAGCCACCTGCGGACCTACCTGGGCTGTATCACCATCGATAGCCTGGCGACCACCGATCACGATGTCAACGTCACCAATCTTCTGGATACCGGTAGCAAGGGCATAGGAAGTAGCCAATGTATCAGCACCGGCAAAGAGACGGTCGGTAAGCAACCAACCCGTATCAGCACCACGATAAAGACCCTGGCGGATGATTTCGCCAGCACGTGGAGGACCCATAGTCAAAATACCAACTGTAGAACCTGGATTCTGCTCTTTCAATCGGAGAGCCTGCTCCAATGCGTTCAAATCTTCAGGATTGAAGATTGCAGGAAGGGCAGCGCGATTTACTGTGCCTTCGGCGGTCATCGCATCCTTACCCACATTTCTTGTGTCAGGTACTTGCTTGGCAAGTACTACGATTTTTAAACTCATATTTTTAAAAATGGTTATTGTTATAATTTCCTAAGTTTGTTAGTGCTCAGTACTCAAGTTGTACGTCGTCTAGTGCGATTGTCAGACTTGCTATCGTCTAATAAGTTACTGTCCAATGTTCAATTTGGGACAAAACACGGGGGCAAAAGTAACACTTTTTTATGGCTTACGCAAATATTTTATAAAAAAAATGCCCATTTAGTCTTGCTTTGTGCGCAAAACGCAAGAAATGTGCAAGTTTTTTAGAACGTCCGTACTTAACTTTGCTGGCTTATTCAAAGCTCTTGAGTCGAGCGATATATTTGCCCAGAATGTCGAATTCGATATTCACTACCGTTCCCACTTCGATGTCGCAGAAGTTGGTATTCTCTCTGGTATAAGGAATGATGGCAACGGTAAATGTGTTGTCTGTAGGATCACAGACGGTGAGCGAAACGCCGTTAACGGTAACGCTGCCCTTGTCCACCGTGAAATAGCCTTTTCTTGCCATTTCCTTATTGAGCTCATATTCGAAAGTAAAATAAGTAGAGCCATCAGCGTCTTTCATTGCGATACATTTGGCAGTCTCGTCCACGTGTCCCTGTACGATATGACCATCCAGACGGCCGTTCATCACCATCGAACGTTCCACGTTTACCTTGTCGCCCACCTTGAGCAGACCGAGGTTGCTGCATTCCAGGGTTTCTTTCATGGCAGTAACGGTATAAGTACCGTCCTTGATTTCCACCACAGTGAGGCAGACGCCGTTATGCGCCACGCTCTGGTCGATGCCGAGTTCATCAACGAAAGAGCACTTCAACGTAAAGTCGATGTTCTCCTTATCATGTCTGATAGCTACGACGGTAGCCATTTCTTCTACGATTCCACTAAACATATATTCTATTTTTATTTGGTTTCATTATTATTTAGAATGCAAAGATATTGCATTAGCTAGAAACAGCCAAATTATTTAAGTTCTTTTGATAAAATAAGCAAGATATATTTGTTTAATTGCCATATTTTTTATATTTTTGCACATCATAATATATGCACATGATAAATGTGATATACATGTCTTTCCAAAACTCCACCGAATATGAAGAATAATGAAGACTATATAATAAGGTATAGGAGCAGCAAGATTAGATAACACAGTTTAGGTAACAATAAAAACATTTGAAGACAATGGAAATCAAGGAAGGTTATATGCCCTTCATGGGCTATCAAACATATTATCGTATCGTAGGTAAAACAGAGGAGGGCAAGAGCCCTATCATCCTCTTGCATGGTGGACCAGGCAGTACCCACAACTATTTCGAGCTATTGGATAGGGTAGCGGAATCAGGTAGAGCTGTCATCATGTACGACCAGTTGGGCTGTGGCAACTCATTTGTGGAGGGACATCCCGAACTCTGGACTCCTGAGACTTGGCTCAACGAACTCTGTGTGCTCATCGACTATCTCCACATCGACCATTTTCATCTCTTGGGACAGTCGTGGGGTGGCATGCTCGCCATCATCTATCTGATAGAGAAGCAAGCAAAGGGCGTGAAGTCAGCCATCCTCAGCAGCACTCTTTCGAGCAGCAAGCTTTGGGCAAGTGAGCAACATCGCATGATTAAGTTTATGTCGGAGGAAGACCAACGTGCCATTGCCGAGGCTGAGGCGAAGGATGACTTTTCGAGCGAGGCGTATGCCAAGGCGAATGAGCACTTCATGCTCTTGCATTGTGCCGGTGAGGTGACGGAGGATAGCCCAGAGTGTCTTCGCCGAAAGAAGCGTGCTGGTGCTGAGGCTTATCTCTATGGTTGGGGACCAAACGAATACACTCCTACAGGTACGCTCCGTGATTATGATTACACCGACCGCCTTGGCGAGATTCAAGTGCCATGCTTGGTGATGAGTGGCACCAACGATCTCTGCACTCCTTTGGTGGCAAAGACCCTCTATGATGGTATCTCCGATTCCAAGTGGCATCTCTTCGTAGGAGCCCGCCACATGCCTTTCGCCGAGCAAAATGATGAGTATTGCCAGGTGCTAGAAGAATGGTTGGGGGAGAAAGATTAGGCTTCTTCAAACTTTAGAAAAATGGAATTTCATCCAATCGATTGGACAAATTAAAATAAAACCGTCCAATCGATAGGATGAAATGTATAGAATCAATAATCAATATTAGTAACTTAAAGAGAGCTTTTCTCTTTTTCTGGTGCAAAGGTAGTAAGTTATTTCCAAACTTGCAAGAAGGCACGATTAGGTTACTCAGTTTCCCTGAGGTTACTATTACTGCTAATGAATGGCTTGTGAAATGCAGATTTAACGATAATTAATGTGAACAAGCTATGTTAATAGAGAAACTATTGCTTCTTGAGAGTTAAGTTGGGCTCTATTCCATTGATGCCAAGTCCTAGAATGTTGGTTACTTCCCTGCATCCACAATCACAATTCTTAGCCGATGAACATCCATTGCAGACTGTAGGCTGATAAGAGCGGAATGCAAATTTGTTCCAATAATCCGTATCCTTAATCCAAGGTTCTTCGCATACATTTCCTACGATATGAGGAGAATGGTTGCATGTCCTTATCTGTCCTGCTGGATCAATGACAAAGAAACCTTTGGCGGCAGCGCATAGATATCCTACATGTATTCTTTTGTATGAATTAGCAGAAGCTATGATGCACTTTGGTATTTCTGTACCCACATTTCCATAGCGATTAGCTAGTGTTAGTACTTCTTCTGCAGTATCAAGCATTCCGTTGGTTTGCTCTGTGGAAAGGCAAAGTTCATTCATATATTTCAAACCACGTCCACCAGGCAGAAAACGGTTGAGAAGAATATCTGTAGCTCCATTGATGAGGGCAAGCGATATGGTCTCAAATAGCTCATAATAGTTCTTTTTTGTAACGGTAATGTTTGCTGTGCATTCTAAGCCGATTTCTTTTGCTTTCGAAAAGTATTCTAACACATAATCTGCATTAGCAACTCCTGTATGCTCTTCAAATGATTGGTAGCCAGGAAGGCTCATGCTAAGATGAACATTCATTTCCTTGAAGTATTTGAGGTGTCCTTCGTTCATGAGTCTTCCATTGGAGATGAGTATGATGGGATAATTCATCTTCCTTTGATTGCCAATCATTCGGATGTGTCCAATGATTTCATGAAGATCATCTCTTAGCAATGCTTCTCCGCCAGACAAAGAAAATGTCTTTACTCCATAGTCGTATAGTTTTTCTATTACCCATTTCCATTGAGTGGTGGATAGTTCCTTTCCTAATGGATATGAAGAGTTAGGCGCATACCAAGGGCATGAGCAAAACAAGCAATGGTGATTGCATTTATATGTCAATTCCAAAGCAACAGATTTTGGAAGAATGGGTATGCTATTCTTCATTGCTATCATTTTCGTTTATTTCTATTCCCGTCATTCTCTTGATAGGGTCTTGTTCATCCATGAAGCTATGGTAGCGGTCATAACTATCTTCAAAAAAAGACTCTCCTTTTAAGAATGCCAATACGGCTTGATAGTCATAAAGTGATTCCATATCAGTTATAGCTTGATGATAGTCCTTGTCGCTTTTTGTCTTGAAGCAGAAAAGATGGTACGCATTTTCCTCACAGATATCATCTTCGGAAGTAAATGGTAAATCGAAAAACTCTGCTTCTTCCTTCGCTTCTAGGGCGCATGAACCACATATTACTTCAAGAGACGCATCATATCCCAAATCTTTTATCTCTTTGATGATGGAGTTGAACATTTCTTCATCACTGTGGAAAGCTTGATAGGTCAATGGACGATGGCAATGTTGGCATATTGTGGAAAAACTATCTATCATCGAAGGTTCATAGCACATGGCTCCCATGTGATTTGCCAGATACGTTGGCAGCTTTTGAGCAGCTAGTTCCTTTAGCTGCTCAATAAGCTCTTCTCTATTTAATGAATGTTTCATATTTCCTTCCTATTTAAATTGCGTAATTCTAGTGCGTTGGTTGCATGATGATGCATAGCATCTTTTCCTGATGCTTTTGCATATCTTCAGCATTCCACTCGTATCCAAATTCACGCTTGATACCATTTTTAATGCCTTCATCATAATTGTCTTGGCACATCTGTAGCATGATTCTAAATTTCAAGGAAGCCACGCTTACTTGATTTGATTTGGAATCAAGATAACGATTCTTCTTATCTATAGGATTCCAGTTGGAGCCAGAACTATTGGCATCGGAACCAATCATGGCAAAATTGCCAAAGCAGTTTATCTCTTCTGATGTGATAGGCTTATCTTCTCCAGCTTTTGCCTGAGGATAGTAATGCTCAAGGCTTTTGCGAGTTCGAGAGAAATAGAAATTGTCAAATGTATCAAGGCCAAAGTCGCTGCATCCCAAGGCGGTAAAGAATTCAATTCTAGCTTTTGAACCTTTCTTGGCTCTGTTTCCTCGCAATTCTTCTGCGTATTTCTTCCACAATCTATAGTCGGTATAGTTGAATACAAAGAGAGGTATATTGCTTGAACCTTTGGGATAGACATCATCGAAGGGACGATCCACCTTTTCCAATTCAACACTCTGTTTGCCATTTCGAATGATGGTTTCATCGAAACTATTTGGCTTTGGCTGGTTTCTTTCATTCAGTTTGTTTGCATCCAAATATACATCGAAGAAGTACTTGTCTGCTAAATTTCTCACGAACTTCAAATAGTTATCTTCATTCCAGTCCTGGAATAGGTGCAACAAGCAGTAGAAGAGATAGTTCTTGCGTTGCTTGGCTGTAAATGCCACCTCAAACATAGATAAAAGATGAACCAACTCTCTTTGTTTAGACTTGTCATTGTCAATCAAATCTGCCATGTAGGCAGACTTGCCCTTCTTGCAGTAATATTGTAGTTTCCAAGGATTCTCAATGGCTTTATCTTCACCATTTATGTGGTGCACCATGTAGTTGTCGAGATAATATTTTGCCAATAGCAGGTTATAGGCAAACTGCTTGACAAATTCTGAAGTGAGCTTGACTTTGTCAAACTCATTGATAAGTTCCTTGTCATCGAGTGTGAAGTCTGATGGATTAAAATCTTTCTCTTGCATTCTTGTAATTTTGAGAACAATCAACAGAAAATTTGGAAAATCAATGATTGGTTGGAACGAATCGTTATAGTCAATTTCGCTCACCTCCTTTTCCTTTTTTACAGGAATATCGAGTAGTTTTTCTATTGTCTTCATCCCAAAGGAGTTGTCTAATTGTTGTGGCGCAATAGGAAAATCGTCAAATCTCTCCAACTTGAAGTTGCTCATATCTTTACCGAATATCTCAGTCATGTTAGGTAACTTTTGTTGGATATAGAAACTCATATCGCTACAAGCCTCCCAAATTTTGCAGAACTTTTCCATCGCTTTATTGTCATTCTTCAGTTGATCACTCAATTTGGCTTTTACAATTTCATGCTTTTCAAGTTGCTCGCCACGAGAGTTCATTACTTCAAAATAATGATTCAACTCAACATCCTTAGGCACACGATAATGTATGATATGCACATGGTTCAAAAAATACTCCTTGAATTTGTCCATATCAACTTGATTTTCACCTACTATTTCCTTTAGTGCTTCTTTGGCAAAGTTATAGCCATTCTTTATGCCAAGGTCATATTCCTCCCCAAAATCAGAATCTTTTACTTCCTTATTTTTCTCAAACTTAGACATGACTTCTATGGCTTGAGTAGAAGCTTTGCGTGAGGAATATGCAAGTTTGTTGGTAACCTTCTCGCCCATAGCAGTGAGGATAATGTATATTGTAGTAAGACGTTGTTGTCCGTCTATAACCTCGAATACATTCTCGTCACGTTTAAAGGTTACAAGTGTTCCGATATAGTATATAGGCTTGTCTATGACCATGGAGTCATAGATATCCTTTATTAATGCAGAAATCTCATCTCGTTCCCAGGCGTAATTACGTTGATAGATGGGAATTTTGTAGTAGGTAACTGTTCCACTATTGACATAATAGATGTCTTTTACAGAACATTCTTTCAGAATATGTGATAAATCTTTCATGCTTGTCATTATTTATAAAATCCATTTTCCTTGAAGAAATAGAGGTAATTGCAAGAAATTTCATTCTCATCTTTGGCATCTATATTTTTGCTAGCACTGCTGCTTTCAAGTACTCTACCGTCATATATGTCTCCGATTGATAGAGAACATAATTTGTCGGCAAGGGCACTGAGAAGGGATGTTGGGGAATCTTGTCGAGCAATTAATTGGTACATGTTAAAGCCATTGATGATACCAAATTTGTTGCTTTCGCCCATAATGTAATTCTGCGCAGACAACCAGCCCAAATTTCTATATTGTGCTCTCAGAGAGTAAGCCCAAATGAAGGCATAGACTACGAATTGCTCAAATTGTGCCAAATCTTCCTTGGATGGGTAAGTTTCAGGGCAGAACCGATCTACGTAAAGCAAGACTGATGTGTCAAACAGCAAACGTGCTATGCCATTCCCCGTTCCTCGCTTGAAATATTTATCGAGAGTCTTTACAATCTCATTGTCGTTGATGTAAAAACCTTCGTACTTACTATTGTCTTGAATATCTTTCAAGATGTTATAGTAATGTTTGGTATATTCGAAAAAAGGCTTACCTGCAATGATTGGTGTATTCAATTGGAAAGCGTTGATGTTACGTATGCCTGATACAAATGGCATTGCAGATGAATTTACCATGTCGGCATAGTAATATGCTGCCTTGAAGAACTGGGCATAAGGAGTTTTGGCATAACGAGTAATGCCCTTGAACATTTGAATGTTATGTTCATTGAGTACATTAGCTTTGTTACCATTTACCCATTCCTTGATGCGATAGAGATAGTTGCCAAAAAGATTAGCCAAGTTGCTTTGGGAGACTTGTTCCCATCCTTTGACAATTTTTTCTGTTTCTTCTTCGCTTACACCTGCCATCTCTCGTAGATGATATGCCTTCAACAAGTCGTGAGGATAGAGAGCCTTGCCACGAGCATTTTGAGAATCGAAGAATTGGAAAGCTTCTGATATATCTTTTGTAATTACAACAATTAGTTCGCAATTATTTTCAATATACCCTTTCAATCTTTCTTTTTCCTTCTCGTGCTCATCATTTTTATCTTCAGACTTCTTACCTATGCGGCGACACAAAGCCTGATAATTGTTTGGAATATTACGACAGTTATGCTCATTGTTGTAAACTGACTGCTGTAAGAAACTGATATTCTTTTCGCCTAATGCAGTTAATAACAGAGAGAATGTGATGGTACGTTGCTGCCCATCTACAATGTCATAACGGTCTCCTTTTTGCTGGTGCAAGATGAGAGTGCCTACTCTATACTTTTCTTTGTTGCTATTCATCGCTTCGATGATGTCATCAAGCAATTGGATGGCATTGCGTGCTGTCCATTTATATGGTCGCTGATAGATAGGGATGTTGAGGCTAACATCTTCTATGGGCTTATCACCATTCGTTATCTTCTGGCGAAGAAGTAAATCACCGATGGTTGTTATTGATAATGTTAAGTTGCTCATTGTATATTATATTTTTTGTGACATAGTTACCAACATGGTTACCGACATAGTTACTATTGCTCTGTTACTAGTTCTGTTACCAGCTCTGTTACTGTTTATACAGTCTCCAAGAACAAAAGTCCCTTTTTGGTTGTTCTGTATTGTTGCTTAGGACTTGTCGGCTTATCTGGTACCGTAAGTTCCAGATAATCATGAAGTAACAAAGGTTCGATGAATGCCTTGAAGTTCCATTGTTGATACGTAACACCAATTAAATCGTATATTTCCTTTCTGTATTTTGGTTCTTTGCAGAACTCAAGAATGGATACAACTTTGTCTGTTGCATCTGTATATGTATTATCACCTTCAGCTCTGTTAGTAGCTCTGTTAGTAGCTCTGTTAGTAGCTCTGTCACTAGCTTTGTCACTATTCAGCCAAAAAGTGACAGTGCTGGTGCAGATATCACTCTCAAAAGTCACGTCATTGCCTGTGATTTCTTTCCACTCGTTCATCATGTCAAAACCATAACCGATGGTTTCAGATAGGTTTACCAGTCTGAATATCTTGGCGATAATCGGGTTGCGAGGATTAGAATAGAGATGGTTGCCCAGTTGGGATATAGGCACAGGATAGCCACCTGCATTGAAGAACTCGACTCTGTCGGTGTAGATATGGATGCAGGAGTGAATGGTGCTGAAAGGGTCGAAGTGGGAGAGCATATTGACTAATGCTTCTCGCAAAATCTTAAACTGCGAGCGGTCTTCCACATTGAATCCCTCGTCGTTCATCATGAATGGAGTATCCACGATGAGGCGCAGCCTCCTAATCATAATCTGAAAATACTCCCAAAGGTTCTCTTGCTCTGGGATGCGATAGGTATAGCGAGTTCGTGCTTCTCTCACGCTTCTGCCAGGAATCTCCACCAAGTCCATCCAAAACGTAGGAACATAACGGCGAACCCATTCTTCTTTGCCAAAGCACATCAAACCACCATAATTCAGATGTCCCTCATTGTCGGCAATTCCGATGCGCTTGCAGAAGTCAGCGATGTCATAGCCTATCAGATTAGGACGAGGACTATAGAGCTTGAAGTAGTTGCGATAGTCACGAATGGTATCCTCATTGAGCATGGAGAGGTCTGAGTCTAAGAGTATTTGCTCAGACTTGATGCCGAATGATTGGTTATGAAACATGGCGGTTATCTCACCATTGGTTGCTCGTTGGTCTCCACTGCCAAATCGGATGAATGTATTCTGTGGATTGTTATAGTAGATAGGCTTGTGGGGTGATGATGCAATATGAAATGCCAAGACCCTATGCCCATCTATATGATAGAGCATACTCTTGGCATCGACTGGCTCATTGAACTTTTGGGAACGCAAAGTACCCAAAAAGTCTTGTTCCAACTTCTCTGCATTGTCAACTCCGGAGATTTCAAACTTCTTGCCATTCTGCTTTACTCCAAGCACTATCCATCCGCCGGAAGTGTTGGCGAATGCACTTACGGTTTCCCATATATTCTTAGGGAGTTCGCTCTTGGCCTCCTTAGCCTCGAAGTCCTCCCATTCGATGTCGTTGATTCTGTCTATCAGCTCTTCCTTTGTCATAATAATGATGATTAAATTGAAATATAGAATTTCTTCCTCCCTTCACTTCAAGAAATAGATAGGAGCATGCTGGGTGCCTTCCTTCTCCATGATGCCCTTCTCGCAGAAATGGTTGAGCCACTTCTGTGCCATGTAAGGAGTCAAGCCAAAGAGGATGCGCAGGATGCGAGTGGTGATGTAACGATTCTCCTGGAGGTACTCCTTGATTTTCTCTAACATCTTTTCTTCGGAGTATTTTGTCGATTGGTTGGAATAACGAGAGCGGACAAAGTGGACGTTGCGCTGTATTTCCTTCATCAGCTTTTCCTCTGGACGGAAGTTGATGCCAGTGATGCGTACTTCCTTGCCCGTAATCTTCTTGTCGGGATTTTCTTCAGGCGTCTCCATACTTGCCGACATGGAGAAGTAGCCTATCTCTGGGATGTAAAAGCGGCGTCCCAGTGAGAATTCTTCCACCATAAGGTCATGAAGCTCTGCCAACACCGCAGCCACATCTCCCTTGGTGAGTGAGCAGCGGCTCTGGATTTTCTCTTGCAGTTGCTTCTCGGTCATAGGTTCATGCTGCACGATACGAATGTATTGGCGCTTTTCTCCTGTGCCCTGGGCATTGTTGAGAGTGTAAATGTCGTATTTCAGTTCCATATTTCTTGTTGTTTGATGGTTCGTTGTTTTCTATTTTCTTTGTCTTCTATGAAAGATGATGCAAATATATATAATAATGTGATAACTTGTATCTTTTGGTGTAAACTATTAGGTTTATTTAAACATTGGTATATGTCATGTGATTATACGGCATTTGTCATCTGACCGTATGATAAGTGTCCTATAATCACATGACAAATGTCACGCAATCGCTATAATTGCTTTCTTGCATCGTTATAATTGCTTCCTAGCATCGCTATGGTTGCTTCCTTGCATCATATAAGTCGCAACATTGTTACCATCCATCTTACCCTTGTCAGTTTCAAGAAATACTCATTCGGAATGAGCGGTTTTGCCCTGAATTACTCATTCGGAATGAGCAAAAATAATAGAAATTGCTCATTCGGAATGAATAAAAAGGAGGATTTTCTTGGTGTTTATCATAAAATATTGTATCTTTGCAGGCGTTTAAATGTTTGAACATGAAAGAGTTATTGAAGAAAATCATATTTGAGCAGCAGGAATACTGCAAGAATATAGCGCAAGATACGGTTCCGAGAACTATTGAGGAAGAGTGGCTTACCACAACGGAGATACTGATTATTACTGGTATAAGACGTTGTGGAAAGTCTGTTTTGCTTCAGCAAATGCGCAACAAATTGCCGGAGCAAGACTTCTTTTTCAATTTTGATGATGAGCGATTGGTCAATTTTACGGTTTCTGATTTCCAAACATTGCAAGAATGTTTCTTTGAACTCTTTGGTGAGCAGCATACCTATTATTTTGATGAGATACAGAATGTGAAGGGCTGGGAGACCTTTGTGCGCCGTCTCTACAACGAAGGCAATAAGGTGATTGTAACTGGATCAAATGCCCGAATGTTGAGTAGAGAGCTTGGCACTCATCTCACGGGGCGTTATATCGCAGTGGAGATTTTCCCTTTTTCCTTTCAAGAATACTTGCAGTTGGCAAAGGTGCAGCTGGAAGCCAAGGACTTTTATCTAACCAGCAAGCGTGCCATTCTCTTGGGGCATTTCAAGGAGTATTTGGAGAAAGGTGGATTTCCTAAGTATCTCCAGTCGTCATCCACTCGTTACCTCTCGTCACTCTACGATAGCATCATCTTCCGTGATGTGATGGCTCGTAATGGGTTGACCAATGATAAGGAGATGCAGGAACTCATCTTTTATCTCGCCAGCAATGCCACGAAGCGCATTACCTATACCTCACTGGGTAAGATAGTGGGCATTCGTCATTCCGAAACCGTCAAAAACTATTTGGAGTACATCGAGCAAACCTATATGATATTCCAGCTCATGAAGTATTCGCCATCGGTAAAGGTGCAGATGCTGAACCCGAAGAAGATTTACTTCATTGACAATGCCATCGTGAGTCGCATTGGATTCAATGCCACCGACAATATGGGAGTGAAGTTGGAAAACATCGTATTCATCGAGTTGAAACGCCGCGGATATGATGTTTTTTATCATGCAGATAAGAAGGAGTGCGACTTTGTTGTTAGAGAGGGCATGAGAATCATGAAGGCTTATCAAGTAACGATAGTGATGAATGACGAGAAAACTCGCAAGCGGGAAATCGAGGGGCTGATGGAAGCCATGAATGCTTATGGCTTGGCTGAGGGATATATTCTTACGATGGAGGAGAAGGAAGAGCTTGAGATAGATGGCAAGCTGGTTCATGTTCTTCCTACGTGGGAATGGATGTTGAGAGAGAAGTGAAATATTATAAAAAGGTAATCTTAAAATTATTTTTCATTTTCTTAGTCGGTTTTACCGATTTATCCGAAATTTATTGTAAATTTGCAGTAAATTTCGGATAGGCTCAAACTAAAGGGCATTCGTATAGATTATAGCAAAGGATTAAAAAATAGACCAACAAATGGTAAAAAAACAAATAATAGAATTATTAAACCTACTTGGGTTTCGCCAAGATGGTAATGTCTATACAAAAAAATACGACACAGCTCTGCATCCCTTACAGGTTGATGTAGAGAAAGAACGTATATATTACGAAAATAGTGGAATTACAGTCAATCGTTCTACAACTTCCAATTTTAGCGAAGACGAAAATCTTGTGGTTTTGGAATGTGTTGACCGCCTTTTGTCTAAGGGATACCATGCTAATCATATAGAGTTGGAGCCTCATTGGAAATTAGGACATGGTACCAAGGGAGGATATGCCGACATTTGGGTTCGTACATATACTGATAATGCTTTTGATAGTAATGATGACGATAAGAATTCTCTGCTTATCATCGAATGTAAAACAAGCGGAGCGAAGTTTACCGAAGCTTGGAATGATACCTTGGATGATGGCGCACAATTATTTTCTTACTTCCAGCAAGAGCCAGCTACTAAATTCTTGTGCCTTTATACGTCTGATATTGTTGACGAAAAAGTCCTGCCTGAATATAAATTGATCAATGTGCAAGACAACCAGGATTTGTTGGAATCAGATAAGAATGCACAGAGCTATCAGAATAAGAACGACAAGCAGCGTTATCGTGTTTGGCGAGATACTTATAGCTGTGAGTATGCTACACGTGGTTTGTTTGAGGATGATATTAGACCATACGAGATAGGCAAGAACAAATATACTGTTGCTGATTTAGTTGAGGTGAATAATGAGGAGATTCAGAAGAAGTATCATGAGTTTGCTCTTATTTTGCGTCAGCATAATGTGAGTGGTCGTGAAAATGCTTTCGATAAGTTGGTTAATCTTTTTTTGGCAAAGGTCGTAGATGAGACAAATAATCCGGAAAATTTGCATTTCTACTGGAAAGGTACTGCGTATGATGACGATTTCCAGTTGCAAGACCGTTTGCAACGATTGTACCGTGATGGAATGATGCGTTTCTTGAATGAGGAGGTTACTTATATAGAAAACAGCCAGATAGATTTGGCTTTTAGGAGATTTAAGAATGACCCTGATGCAACAAAGAAAACTATCATGGAGTATTTCCGTGCCTTAAAGTTTTTCTCGGATAATGATTTCTCGTTTATCAGTGTACATAATGAAAAACTCTTCCGCCAGAATGCTGTGGTGCTAAGGAAGATGGTGAAGATGCTTCAAGATATTCGTTTGAAAACGGATCAGGTAAATCAGAATCAATTCTTGGGTGACTTATTTGAGGGATTCTTGAATAGGGGTATCAAGCAGAGTGAGGGACAATTCTTCACTCCGATGCCTATTGTTCGTTTCCTTGTATCTTCCTTGCCATTAGAGCATATCGTGAGAGATAATGAGGATATCCCATGGGCAATAGATTATGCTTGTGGAGCTGGTCACTTCTTGACGGAGTATGCAGTAAGAATCAAGGAGTTTGTGGAGAAGTATCGCAAGGATATTCCTCTCAAGGAGTATTATTCTCGAATCACGGGTATAGAGAAAGAGTATCGTTTGTCAAAAGTATCAAAGGTTTCTGCCTTCATGTATGGGCAAGACGATATCAAGATTGTCTATGCTGATGCTTTGGTTAAACATGCTGATGTAAAGGATGGACAATACGAGGTCTTGGTAGCTAATCCGCCATATTCTGTTTCTGGCTTTTTGGATACCTTGACAGAGGAGCAACGCAAATGCTATACTTTATATAACGATGACTTGAATACGGATAAATGCAATGCTATTGAAGCATTCTTCATTGAGCGTGCTGCGCAACTGATGAAAAGTGGTGGCGTGGCAGGAATCATCTTGCCTGTGTCTGTATTGAATAGAAATGGAATCCATGCTCATGCTCGTGAGATTATCTTGAAGTGCTTCGACATTGTGGCTTTGGCAGAGTTTGGAAGTGGAACCTTTGGGCAAACGGGAACAAATACCGTTACCATGTTCTTGCGTCGTAAGGAAACGAATACACCAGATGCTGATCACTATCAAAATAGAGTAAATAGTTGGTTTGCTCAGCGTGATGAAACCAATGCGGTTTATCAAGATGAACATTTGTTGGGACTTTATTGCAATCATTGTGGTTATCAATTAGATGACTACAAGACTTTTATTGGTGGAGTGATAAATGATGGCTTCTTGAATACAGAGACCGTCCAGGCTTATTATGCCTCTTTCTTTGGCAATCAGCGTAATGCCATGAAGGATGTTTGTGATGAGGCTAAAACTATCAGAAACAAATATCTTTCTCGTGCCAATACAAGAACATACAAGCAATTGCCTTTGGTGGAGCAAAACCAAATCAAGGAAAAGGCTTTCTTGGACTTTGTTACGGCGATTGAAAAAGAAAAAGTATATTACTTTGTCTTGGCTCATGCCGTTGCTCAACCTGTGCTGTTGATCAAGTCTCCAACTTCTACATCAGATGTCAAGAAGTTCTTGGGGTATGGCTGGAGTGACAGTAAGGGCAATGAGGGCATTCAGTATCTGAATGTTGGTAAGGCAAAGTCAAGCGATGACGAAGATGGAGAGGATGATGATACCATGAGTCAAATTCGCGGTATTGATGGAGTGCAGACCCCTCTGTTTAATCCAGCCAATCTTTTTGACGATGATAAGATCAATACTTTGATTCGCAAAAACTTTATGGGAGAAGAAGTCGTTATACCAAAGAATTTGGAGGCTTATGTTACTAAGGGGCATTTGGTGGATATGTTGGACTTCACAAGAACATCATTTACTAAAGAGTTCAAGACTGTTATTGTGGCTCATGATGAGATTGAGTCACAATGGCCTTTGGTGAAATTGAAAAATGCGTGCAAGGACATTGTTTCCGGTGGTGACAAGCCAAAGAATTTTTCAAAAGAACGCACATCATCTCTTCAAGTACCAGTCTATGCAAATGGAGTAGTAAATGACGGCTTGCAAGGCTTTACTGATAAAGCTGTCATTAATGAGCCTTGTGTAACTATTAGTGCACGAGGAACTTTAGGCTTTTGTGCTTATCATGAGATTCCTTTTGTTCCAATCGTTCGTTTGATAGTGGTAACTCCAAACGAAAAGGTAGATGTAAAATATCTTTATTATGTATTGAGTAAAGTGAACTTCGTAAATGAAGGTTCATCAACTCCTCAGTTGAGTGTACCTAAAGTAGCTGAATACAAAATACCTTTGCCACCAATTGATGTGCAGAAGAAAATTGCGGAAGAGTGTGAGAAGATTGAGCGACAGAAAGTAGAATGCTTACAGCAAATTTCACAAATTCAAGAACAGAAAGAATCTTTATTTGTTAATGCGCAAGAGCATGCAGACAAAGCAATACGATTGGATTCTTCTTGTTTCGAGGTGACTATTGGACGACGTGTGTTGAAAAACGAAGTGGTCAAGGATGGTTCTTTTGACATTTATAGTGCAAATGTGTTTGAACCTTTTGGCAAGACCGATCATTCGGTTGTCTCTGATTTCTCAAAGCCTTCTGTTCTATGGGGGATTGATGGCGACTGGATGGTTAATTGTATTGATAAAGACATCCAATTCTGTCCTACAGATCATTGTGGAGTAATTAGGGTCTTAGATGAAAGAATTGTATTTCCATGTTATCTTGTTTATCCTTTGAAAAAAGAAGGTGAACGTCAGCGTTTTTCACGTGCTAATAGAGCTTCTACAGAGAGAATAAAGGCTTTGACTTTAAAGGTTCCTTCTGTGGAAATTCAAAAAGAAGTTGTGAAAAAGTTGCAAAAGTTGGATGAGGAAATCAAGGAGGCGAATCAGCAGATAGCTAATGCTTCTTCTGCCAAGCAAGCCATCTTGGACAAATATTTAAAGTAACAAAGCGCAATGAATAAAGACGATATAGGTTATTTTTGACTTAGATAATGACAAAGACGAAACAATGATGAATAATAATATAAAATGTCCAAAGTGCAATTCAGACAATGTGCAGACAGAGGGTGTACTGCATCTTTGCTTGGATTGTGGCTATAAATGGGAGGACGCACCCCAAACTGATTTGGGAGAAATGATCATCTACCAATCTGATGATGGCGTGAAGCTTGATGTGAGATTGGAGAATAAGACGGTTTGGCTAAATGTGGAACAGATAGCAGAGCTTTTCAATAAAGGGCGCTCTACTATCAATGAGCACATATTGAATATATTCAAGGAAGGAGAATTGGACGAAAAAGTGGTTTGTCGGAAATTCCGACAGACCACTCAGCATGGTGCTATGGCAGGAAAAACCCAAAGCAAAGAAGTGAAGTTCTACAACCTTGATGTTATCATATCTGTGGGCTATCGTGTAAAATCTATTCAAGGCACACGCTTCCGTCAATGGGCTACAGAGCGACTGAATGAGTATATCGTAAAAGGGTTTACGATGGACGATGAACGACTCAAAAATCTTGGTGGTGGCAACTATTGGAAAGAGTTGCTCGACCGTATCCGTGATATTCGTTCGTCAGAAAAGGTGCTCTATCGACAAGTTCTGGACATCTATGCCACAAGTGTTGACTATGACCCTCGAACTGATGCCTCAAAGCTTTTCTTTAAAATCGTGCAAAATAAGTTGCACTATGCTGCTCATGGGCATACAGCGGCAGAAGTTATCTATGAGCGTGCGGATGCCGACAAACCATTTATGGGCTTGACGACATTTGAGGGCGAACTGCCAGCTATCAAAGACATCAAAATAGCCAAGAACTATCTGAAAGAAAATGAGCTGAAGATACTCAATAATCTTGTTTCCGGTTATTTTGACTTTGCCGAGATTATGGCAATGGAGCATCGCCCAGTCTATATGATGGATTATGTGAAACAACTTGATACTATCCTGCAATCCACAGGGCGACCTTTGTTGAAGGGATCGGGAAGTATCAGCCATGAAGAGGCAATGGACAAAGCTATAGCTGAGTATCGAAAATATCAGGTAAAGGTATTAACTCCAGTAGAGGAGGCTTATCTTGAATCCATCAATGCTTTGGGAAAAATTGCAAAACGCAAGGGAAGACAATCGGGGGAAAATCATTAATGTAACGTTCTGATGAGAATCATGTAACCTCTTACTTCCCTTAACTTCCCCACATGCGAAAGTTCTGTATAAAATGTTCATCTGACAGGAGAGTCTAATCCCCAGCCTGCTTGAGAAAAAGGCTGGGGATTTCTGATCTTAATCACAGTAAATTCCGGATAAATAGTTATTCAAACGTATGTAAACTGGCTGGTTTGTATGCAGTCAGTCTAAATCACCTTGACTCTCTTTTTCCCTTCTCTTCCATCAATCACGATTTTCTCGAAGACGATGGCTGGGTCGTTAGGAGTGAGGGTGAGGGTGTGGATGCCATCGGATGAGGCTGGCAGCTCTAGCTCTATCACCTTGTCCACGATGCGAGTGGCTATCGTTGGATAATAGATATTGTAGATGTTCTCCGGCTTCTCGTTCAAATCTTTGTTGAAGTTAACCTCTACAGGAGAAGCACCATCTAAACTTACACCATAGGTTAAGCCGCCCTTGTTGAGATAATCCAAGGTTGATTTGGTAATCACATGAATGCGAACCTTCTGCTTGCCGTTAAATGCCTTGCCATCCGAAGTTTTGCTAACTTGCATCTTAAACTTGTAAGTGATGCTGGCTCCCTTTACACTCTTGGTATACGGCATCAGAGTCATTGCCGATACGCTCTTGCCCATGAATGGAATCTCTGTCCATTTTGCCTCGGCAGCATCCGTCTTGCTGCTATAGTAAGGAGCTTCGATTTCTACCACGCCGTTGTTTGTGCTGATAATCACTCCATCCTTGGAGGTTACCCGGAAGAGTTCCGGACAGGTGTCCTTCTCGAAGGCATCGTTCCATGAAGTGTAACCGATGTGTTTCTGTGTCATCATTCCGTTCCACTTGCCGCCCGACATCTTGTGGTTGTATTCATCGCAGATGAGGGAATCGCGCTTGAAGCGGCGCTCGCATTCATCAGCCCATACATTCGCCTTCGGATTGCCCTGCTTGTAGAGGGCATGGTTCTGTGCCTGGGCAAAATACATCTGGTGCAGATTGCTCATCATCTCGATAGGGAAGAGGATAATTTGGCGATAGGCGTCGTGATAGGATGCCGGCAGACAGTTGTACTGGCGCAGCGCATCGGCTTCAAGCTGGAGATACTGGTTTACCACCTCCTGCCATTCACCATTTTCCAGACTGTAGGTGTTCTTGTCGAGCATCTCAGGGGTGCAGCGGCCGTTGTACTTGCAGATGAGGTTAAGAATGCGGGCTGCTTCATCAGCTTGCGATTCACCAAACTGCTGTGCGCACCAGTCGCGGGTATGACGGGTGATGTTGTTTACATCGTATTTACGTGGATTCCAAGCCATGTCCATAAACTGGCTGATAGGATATTCCATCGGCTTGAGGTCGCCCACGTTGAGAATCCAGAGACGGTCGATGCCATTCTCGTAAGCAAGCGTCAACTGCTCCCAAGGATTCTGCACAGGAGTAACGTTGAGCATCTTTGAGTTTCTTGGAGCACCTACGTAATCTACGTGATAGTATAAGCCCCAGCCGCCTTTGTGTTTGCGTTCCTTGGCATTCGGCACACGGCGCACGTTACCCCAGTTGTCATCGCAGAGCAGGAGGGTTACGTCATCAGGCACCTTCATGCCCTTGTCGTAGTAATCCAATACCTCTTTATATAGTGCCCAAACCTGTGGGGTTTCGCTAGCCTTTCTGCCGGTTACGTCAGCGATAATCTTGCGCTGGTCGTTGATGATGTTGGTCATCAGCTTCGTATCTGCCTCTGCGCTCATTGCCTCATCGCCGTCGCCGCGCATTCCGATGGTTACAATCTGTTCAGTTCCCTTCATTCGCTCAATGCCTTCACGGAAGAACTTCTGCAGGTTTGTCTTGTTCTTCTGATAGTTCCATGGTCCCCATCCCTTTCGGTTGCGGGCGTATTCCTGGTGGTTGCGGGCCATCGGCTCATGATGGGAAGTACTCATCACTACGCCCATCTCATCTGCCGTCTTCTCGTTTTCAGGGTCATCGGCATAGAAAGCCCAGCCCCACATGGCAGGCCACATCATGTTACCTCTCAGTCGCAATACCAGTTCGAAGACGCGCTGATAGAAACGGTGGTCGCCATATCCGGTGCCGTAGGTGTTCTTTACCCATGACGTTAGGCAAGGTGCCTCATCGTTGAGGAAGATGCCGCGATAACGTACGGCTGGTTCGCCATCTGTATAGATTCCTTTGTTTACGAAAATGGAATCGTGATGCTCTACAGGCACGTCTGCCCAGTCATACCAAGGCGATACGCCCATCTGCTGCGAGAGTTCGTAGATGCCATAGATGGTGCCTCGGCGGTCGCTGCCAGCAATGACGAGCTGACCATCTATGAGCGTGATGATAAACTTTTCCCGTTTGCCCTTCAGTAGATTTCCGTTGATGCGCTTCTGTTTCACCAGTTGGTCGATGGCTGCAGAATGGCCGATGGTGCCTACGAGGATAGCTGGTCGGGCTGTGTCGGCTTTTTTCAGAAAACCGGCATCCGAGGTGAGGGTGGCTGTGGCTCCACTCACACTTTTGATATCTTTCAGCAGGGCATGAGCAGCATAGCTCACTCCCTTGCAGTCGTTGGTATCCATGTAGATTTCTACCCGGTTATTGGCATTCAGCAGCAAGTCTCCTTGCTTGAAATCTACAAATCTGTCGGCTGCGCTCATGCTGATAGTTGAGAGCAGGGCAGCGCTTGCCAGGAATGTTTGCTTGATGTTGTTTAGTTTCATATTTATTTATTTTGTTGTTATTTTCCGATTGTCAGCAATGTGTTTTTGCCGGTTGCAAAGATAGCCAAAACTATCCGAATGTACCTTTTTTTATGTAAACTTTAGTTTTTAATATGTTTCATTTTTACTTTTCTGTCCGTTTCTCTTTGTGTTTTCAAAGAAAAATAGTAATTTTGCATAGTAAAAACAGAAAAAAGAATATATAATGATAGACAGACCGACGATAGCAAAAATTATGGATGCTACCAAGATAGAAGAGGTGGTATCTGAATTTGTTACGCTCAAGAAGCGTGGCATCAATTATGTCGGCTTGTGTCCTTTTCATAACGATTCCAATCCATCTTTCTCTGTATCTCCAACAAGAGGTATCTGTCATTGCTTTACCTGTGGAAAGGGAGGCAATGCAATCAACTTTCTGATGGAACTGGAACAGATGACCTATCCCGATGCCCTTCGCTGGCTCGCCAAGAAATATAAAATAGAGATTCAGGAACGGGAACTGACCAATGAAGAAAAACAGCGCGAGAGCGAAAGAGAATCCATGTTTATCGTCAACGATTGGGCGGCGAAATATTTCCAGGATATTCTCCTGCATGATGTGGATGGTATCGCTATCGGTATGGCTTATTTCCGAGGAAGAGGTTTCAGGGATGATATCATCAGAAAATTCCAGTTGGGTTTTGCGCTCCCTAAGCGTACTGCTCTTGCTGAAGCGGCTAAGGCGGCTGGCTATAATCCGAAATATCTGGTTGATACGGGACTCTGCTTCAAGGTGGATAAGGACGAAGCCGGCAATAAGTCGGGTGAGGATAAGATTCTTGACCGTTTCTCGGGCAGAGCCATCTTCCCCTGGTTCAGCGTGAGCGGCAAGGTGGTAGCTTTTGGCGGACGAGTGCTCGACAGCAGAACCAAGGGCATCAGCCAGAAATATGTCAACTCGCCTGATAGCGTTATCTATCATAAGGAGCGCGAACTCTATGGACTCTATCAGGCCAAGAAGGCGATAGCCAAGGAGGATTGTGTCTTTATGGTGGAAGGATATACCGATGTTATCTCGATGCATCAGTGTGGCATCGAAAATGTAGTGGCCAACTCGGGTACAGCGCTGAGCGTGCATCAGATTAGATTGCTGCACCGCTTTACCAGTAATATCGTTCTTCTCTATGATGGCGATAAAGCGGGTATTCATGCTGCGCTGAGAGGTACCGATATGCTGCTCGAAGAAGAGATGAACGTAAAGGTGCTCTTTCTCCCTGATGGTAATGACCCTGACAGTTTCGCCCGCAGTCATTCGGCAGAGGAATTCAGAAGATATATTCAGGAGAATCAGACCGACTTCATACAGTTTAAGACCGATATTCTGCTGCGCGGTGTGACAGACCCTGTAAAGCGAAGCCAGGCTATCAACTCGATTGTAGAGAGCATCTCGAAAATCAAGAATCAGATAACACGCGCTTCTTATATCACCGACTGTTCTCACCGTTTGGGCGTGAATGAGGCAATTATCGTGAATGCCTTGAATAATTTTGTGCGCAATGGTATGAGTGAGCAGGTAAAGGCCGAGCGACGTGCTGCGGGATTGAAAGATTCGACTGTAGCGGCAGCGCAGCAGGCGCAATCGGTGATGAGAGCGGTTACCCCACTGGATAAACTCCTGGAGGTAGAAGGACTTCTGGTACAGTTGATTATTCATCATGGCGACCAGCTCATCACGGTACAGGATGTAGACGGAAATGATGTGGAGGTAGCTGTGGCCCAGTATATCAGTCTTGATTTGGGTGGAGATGGGTTCAAATTTCATAATGATTTATATAATCAGATTATGCAGGAGGCTGTGGAACATCTCGAAAAAGAAGATGATTTTGTCGCCGAAACTTATTTTGCCAATCATCCGAATCCGGAAATCAGCAGGTTGGCAGGTTTGCCTACAGGTGACCAGGAGGTATCTACGGCTAGTCTGCAGATGAAGATGAGCGCCGATAAGCTCCGTCAGTTTGTCTTTAAAGACATCTTGAGTTTCCGCACTCATTATATTGCTCAGCGTATTATTGAGGTACAGCAGGAGTTTGCCAGGAATCCGACCAATCGTGAACTGCTGCAGGAGTTTATGAAACTCAAGCAGATGAACACGCTTCTGGCGAGCCAGGCAAACAATATCTTCAATTAACCGGAGCCCCTGTCCTGTGGGGAGAAACTCTGTAAAGAAGTATTAGAGATTAAAAAGGAGAAATGCTATATGATTTATTTTCACTGGATATATCTGTTGCTTTATGTCGTGATAACCGTTCCGGCTATCATCACCGTCTTGATGGACAATCGTCAGCCCGCCAAGACTATGGCATGGATATTGGTCTTCTTCTTCATCCCCTTTGTGGGTATCATCTTCTATTTCTTCTTCGGACAGAATACCCGCAAGGAACGGCTTATCAGCGACCGCAGCATGGACCAGCTCACCAAGCGCTCCATGCTCGAGTTCGTAGAGCAGGAGAATCTTCACCTGCCAGACAGCAATAAACCGCTGATGAATCTCTTTGCCAACCAGAGTTGGGCGCTGCCTTTTAAAGATAATCAGGTGGATATTTATACCGATGGCTACGATTTCTTCCTTACCTTATTATATAATATAGGACAGGCAAAGCATCATATTCATCTCGATACCTATATCTTCGAAGCCGATGCCTTGGGATATCTGATAGCTGATGCCTTGATCGATAAGGCGGAGCAGGGAGTAGAGGTGCGACTGATTTATGATGATGTAGGCTGCTGGAAGGTGAAGGATGAATTCTTTGAACGTATGCGTGATGCAGGTATTGATGTACATTCGTTCATGCCAGTCCGCTTTCCGGCTTTTACGAGTAAGGTAAACTATCGTAACCACCGCAAACTCTGTGTCATAGATGGTAAAGTGGGCTTTATCGGCGGCATGAATATAGCTCTGCGCTATGTGAAGGGTGATAAGAAACAGGCTTGGCGCGATACACATCTCCGTATTGAGGGCGGTGGCGTTTACGCCATTCAGAGAGCCTTTCTGGTAGACTGGTATTTCGTAGACCGTACGTTGGTTACCAATCGCCAGTATTATCCGCCGGTCAGTGCGCATATCCGCAACAATTGTCTCGTACAGATAGTTACGGGCAGTCCTATCAGTCCTTGGCCTGATATCATGCAGGGCTATGTCCGCATCCTGCTTCAGGCCCGGAAGTATGTGTATATGGAAACGCCTTATTTCCTGCCAACTGAACCAGTATTGTTTGCCATGCGAACAGCAGCTTTGGCGGGTGTGGATATCCGTCTGATGTTGCCTCGTCATGCTGATGCCAAACTGGTAGAGTGGGCATCACGTTCGTATGTGATGGAGGCGATAGAGGCTGGTGTAAAGGTTTATCTCTATACGGCAGGCTTTAATCATAGTAAATTGCTGGTGAGTGATGATAATCTCTGTACGATAGGCAGTACGAATATCGATTTCCGAAGTTTTGAGAATAATTTCGAAGCGAATGCGTTCTTCTTTGATGAGGGGATGGCGCAGCGCGTGAAGGCTGTCTATCTGCGGGATGAGGCGAAGAGCATCCTAGTAGATGATGTATCTTATTTCGTAAAACGTCCGTTCCTGCAGCGCCTTTTCGAGAGTACGGTAAGATTACTCTCGCCGCTGCTGTGATTAGGCACAGATTTTTATTTAAGTATGGATTTATTTAAGTATGGATTTATTTAGGCACGGATTACACGGAGTTATGAGCTAAAATTCAATATTCCGAATTTATAATCTCATAAAAAATCCGTGTAATCCGTGTAATCCGTGCCTAAAATTTGCTTTTATCTGAATATTGAGAAGTTTACGCTTCCGTAACTTCTGTGTTCCAGAAATCGTGGATGCTCGGAGAAATCATAGTCTTTGCCATGTTCAAAGACGAAGATGCCTCCTTCGTTGAGATAGTCGCCATTCAGAACGAGGTCTGGAATCTGCGGCAACTCCTTCAGGGCGTATGGAGGATCGGCAAAGATAAAGTCAAACTTCTGCTTGCAGGTCTTCAGAAAACGGAATACATCACCACGAATCAGAATATCCTTGTCTTCGCCCAACTTCTGAAAACATTGGCGTATGAAGTTGGCATGGTCGCGGTCTGCCTCTACGCTGATTACCCGGCTGCAGCCTCGTGATACCAGTTCGAGCGAAATGCTGCCCGTGCCGGCAAAAAGGTCGAGGGCAGAGGTATCTTCGAAATCAATATATCCCTGCAGCACATTAAAGATGTTCTCCTTTGCAAAATCTGTTGTCGGACGCGCCTTAAACGAACGTGGAATGTCGAAATGGCGTCCCTTATATTGTCCTGTTATGATTCTCATATTTACTTTGAACTTTGAATGTTGAACATTGAACTTTATGATAAGCTATTCTGTTGAATTCTTAACTATCAACTTTTAACTATCAACTCTTGTCTTACTTACTTAAGTACAGTGCCATTAAATCGAATGGCAGACCTTTAATCTCTGTGATGGGCGCACGGTTGAATTCGGCGGCAGGATTCAGAATGAAGGTCTTCTTGATGTAGAGTTTCGTGTTGTAGAGGAACCAGTCCTTGTCCGGAACATTGCCTGATACATGCAACTCATCCTGCATCTGGTTGAATCCTAACTGCTTCCATACATAGAGAATGAAATAGAGGGCATCCTTGGCATGCTCGGCATTGAACGAGTTGAAGAATTTGAAACGGTTCTTCTCGAAACCGAAAACGTCCAGCTTCTTGTCGTGGAAATAAACATAGAGCTTGCTGTGAATGCCGGTGAAACTGCGATGATGCAGATAGTGCCACATCGGTTGCATGATAGGTGTGAAGCGGACATCCTTGAAGTTGTCTTCTACCACCATTTTCAAATCCTTGTTGATAGGGAATACCGCTACCGCATTCAGTTCCGGCTGCACTCTGTAGAGAATGGCATCGCTGTTATGGCTGTTGAAGGCATGCTGATAGAGCACATCGATATCCTCTTCATGAAATTCTTCGATAGGAACCAGCAGGATAGGCGAATCGAGATATACGCGTACCTTCTGGTATCCCCGCTGCAGGAGAGTACTCTCCTTGAAAGCCTGACGCAAGTTGGCTGCCATCGAAACACCACTCTTTACAGTATAAGGTTCATAGATGAGCTGATGCTCAGCTTCACGGTCAACTACCGAAAAACTGAGGGTGTTTCTGCTCACGCGGATGGTGAGTCGTGCTTGCTGAATGTTGTTACCTTTTATTTGCATATCTGTTACCAATTACCTGCGTTGTTATTATCTGTCGTTAAATCGCCTATCTTGAGTCCGGGATAGTTGCCGGCATAGTTGGCCTCCTCTATCTTCTGCTGGATGGAACCTTCATCAAGTCCGTCGAGGAAGGTTTCATAACCGGCCCCACATTCCATCACCGGAATCTGCTTACCGCTTTTCCCTACGATAACCGTGGCAGCAAGTGTAAACTTCTTACCGTCGGCATAGGGAATGTATTGAGCATCTTCCTGTAAGTACTTGCCTTTTACCAGTGTCGGAAAATCTCCTGTATATACGCCGTGTTTCGCCTTGTATTTCTCTTCAGCCTGACGTATCTGCATCAGTTTCTCCTTCACCTCTGCTTCTCTGCTAGCCATGGCTTTCTGGAAGCGGATGGGCTGGCTTACACTCAGAATACAGAGTAGCATCATGATGATGACGCATGCTCCCAAAATATAATTATTCTTTATTCTTTTTCTCATTTCAAAAAGTATTATTACTTTTGCACAGCAAATAGGTGCAGTAATTTTTCTGCAAAGATACTAAAAGTTTTCGAAATATGAACATTGAAGAGTTAAAATATCAGATATTACAGCAATTTGGCTTTCCGCCAACCTCAGAACAGGCTCAGGCGCTCGATGTTTTCGTGCAGTTTATGACGGATAGTAATCCTCATGCTGTGATGATTCTCCGGGGTAGTGCGGGTACTGGTAAGACATCGCTCTCGGGTGCTATCGTCCGTACGCTCCGTGCTGTTCGCCAGAAGGTAATGCTCCTTGCTCCTACGGGTAGGGCGGCTAAGGTCTTCTCTCTGAACAGCGGGATGCCTGCTTATACCATTCATCGCCGCATCTATCGCGAAAAGGCGTTTGCCGGAGTGGATGGCCAGTTCAATCTCAATGATAATCTCTATACTGATACGCTTTTTATGGTGGATGAGGCTTCGATGATTGCCAATCTGGGATTGGGCGGAACCACCTTTGGCAGCGGTTGTCTGCTAGATGATCTGATTCATTTTGTGTATCAGGGACGTAACGACCGACTTTTGCTGATTGGCGATAAGGCACAGTTGCCTCCTGTTGGTGAGGAAGAATCACCAGCTCTTTCTGCTGCGATGCTCCAGGGGTATGGACTGTCGGTATATGAGTGCGATTTGAACGAAGTAGTCCGTCAGAGTCAGCAGTCGGGTATTCTCTTTAATGCTACCCGTATCCGCCAGATGATTACCCACGATGACATTACCCAACTGCCTAAAATCCGTTTCTCCGGTTTCTCGGATATCAGGGAGATGCCGGGTGCAGAACTCATCGAGGCTCTTGGCGACAGCTATCATCATGTAGGACTTGACGATACCATTGTGGTGACTCGTAGCAACAAGCGCGCCAACATCTTTAACCAGGGCATCCGCAACATGGTGCTTGATAGGGAAGAGGAACTGGAGAGTGGCGACATGCTGATGATTGTGAAGAACAATTATTATTGGATGGAGGAAGAAAGAAAGAAGATAAAGGAAAGGCAATTAAGTGAAGAACGAAAAGTGAAGAGTGGAAAATTTAATACTTTAGCTAATCATACAGTTCAAAGTAACGAAGTTTCAAGTCATGAGATTCCTGCTTTCCTGGCTAATGGAGATAGGGCGAAGGTGATGAAGGTGAGCCGTCGCATCGACCTCTACGGCTTTCATTTTGCCACCCTTCTGTTGAAATTCCCCGATTATGACAATTATGAACTGGAGGCTACGGTATTGCTGGATACCTTGACGAGTGAGGCCCCTGCTTTGACCCATGATCAGCAAGAGCAGCTTTTCCGTAAGATAGAGGAAGATTATCAGGATATACCACTGAAGGCAGACCGTATGAAGGCAATCCGGCAAGACCCGTATTTCAATGCTCTGCAAGTGAAGTTTGCCTATGCCGTTACCTGTCATAAAGCGCAAGGTGGACAGTGGTCGCATGTCTATGTAGACCAGGGCTATATGACGGATGAAATGCTTACTCCCGATTATATCCACTGGCTCTATACTGCATTTACACGAGCCACAGAAATGCTATATCTGGTGAATTGGCCAAAGACGCAGGTAGAAGGATGAAGATAACAAAAAGAGGGTGTGTCATAAGTCTGTGACACACCCTCTTTGTTTAGAAATGAGGTTACTCTAGACCATCGTCACCGCTTCCTTCGCTAGGATTTGTTGGGGTGGTAGTGCTGCTGTCGCCATTGTCACCCTTGTTAGAACCCTCGTTTGGTTTGTTCTTGTCGATGACACCGTCGTTGTAGAGGATGCCGTTGGCACCTTGCTCCACACTGCCATCGCTCTTCACGTCACCTACATACACAGAGTTGCTCACGCTTGAGTTTTGCACAGAGGCAAAGGCGATGTAGCAGGAGAGAAGGTCGTCAGACCAATCGACAGGGAGTTTCAACACAGTTTTGCAATCTATACGACTCGCATCTTCGGTGGTGAATACTGCCTCGCCCTTTGTGAAATTGTAGACGAGAGGCATGGCGAAATCGTCGATGCTGGCGTGGCTCTCGTCAGAGTTGTCCTCCCATGAAAAGGTCGCCACGTTGCTTGCCACTTTCACCGTGCAGAAACGGCCAGGCATCAAGGAGCCGCTACTCACCAATACCTTGCTAGGGTCGATGCCAAAGGCGGGATACTTGCCTGCCATGCAGTTGCGCACGGTGTGGCTCATGGCCGCATTGGTGGCTGTCTGGTGCTGGGTGTAGTTACGGAAACCCACTTGCAAGTAGGCTGTCATCACCTTGACAAACTTCTGTGCCATACCAAACTTGATGCGCTGTGACATCTGTTTCTCGGTACGAGGGTTCTTGATACTCTGGGCCTTGCCACGCATGTAAGCCATGCCCTTCCAACTACCACCAACTACTGTTCCTACGGTTCCATTGAATCCACCAAGGATACCTTGTTTAATTTTTCCCATAATCTTGTTCCTTTCTTTAATATTAAATTGTTAAACACTAAATGAATTCTATCTTTATCCCCTCAAAACTAAGTTTCTCGGAGCATGTATAGACTTGGTACGGAGCAGGTACGGAGAGGGTACGGAGCAAGTCTTGTCGCCATTGAGCTAAATCATGGTCCGTAGCCCTCGTTTCCTAACCACATTGCAAAAATACTACTTTTTTCAGCACTTTCCAAGCATTGGTAGGAGGCTGCGCTCGTCTGCGTTTTGTTGCTTAACCTTCTCATATTCGCCGTTTCCTGTTCGTTTGCATAGACCGTGCTTGTTGACATATTCGCCTACATATTTCTCGGCTGTGCGCTGAGGAATGCCAAGCTTTTTTCCGATAGAAAGAACCGTTTGGCGATTGAACTTGTCGGGAAGGTTCTCGAAGAGTCTTTCGCTCTTAGGGCTTAGTTTGATTCCCAATGTTCCGTCTTCCTCCTTGTTTGGCATAAGCGTGGCAAAGATTTTTGCGGCGTGCTGCATCAGTGTGTCGGCGATGGTTATGGCATTGTCCAAGTCTTCGTCTCGGCAAATAATGGAGGTTGTTGCATTCTCAGAGATGGAGGTTGTGGGACTTTCGGAAAGCGTTTCCTCCAATCTTGCGATACTCAAAACCATGGCGATGCGGAAGGTGCTCAGTCCCAGTCGGTAGATGCTTGCCACAAAGTCTCTGCCCAACATGTTCTTGTATTCCTCCACTAGGCTGTCGAAGTATTTGTTGAATTGCTCACCTTGTGCATCAGTCAGTTCAAACAGAATGTCATTCGAGTAGGACTGACCAGTCTTTGGCTTCATGCTCTTGCTAGCAACCAAATGCTGATGGATGCGGAACACACGCTTGCCGATGGCTTCCATTTCCTCATCGATGGTGCGCTTAGCCTTGCTGAACACGTTGTGCCATTTGGCAGGAATATCCACCTTCATGAAGAGAAAGCGGGAGAAAAGTCCGTTCTCAGGTGAAGGGATGAGGTTGTTCACCTGTCCTGGTGTACCTGTGAGATAGACCGTCCATTTAGGGTTGTGAATCTCCACGTGCTCGTTCTCCTTGCGACGTCGATAGGTGATGTCCTCATGATGGAAACCCTTGCGCAGACCATCGGAGAAATTGCCATAGTCGCTCTTGAGGGTGTTGGCGAGCGAATCAGCCTCAGTCTCGAAGGTGATGCCTTGGTCGTGGTTGTCGTGGAGGGCTTGGTAGATAGCGGTAGAGGAACAGTTGGCTGGTATCAACATTGAGCGATAAGGCGGTTCCTTGGGCATAGGCATGGCAACGGACTTCTTGTTGCCCAAGGCACGCAGGTCGGCGAGTTGCTGTTGGTAATCGTCCACCTCCAGTTTATTGGCCTCACGTATTTCTTGCTCTATAAGACTCACCAGCTTGAGGCAAGCAGAGGTTCGTCCTTTGCCGCTGGCAGCGTTTGCCACGAGGAAGGTGAAGAGGTTAGGATATACTCGCATGTCATCATAGATGGCGAAGACCTCTGGGAAGGCTCCGCTCAGAATGGTGATGGAGGCAAGCAAGAGCATGTCTTTCTCGGTAGGTGTCTTGCCCAAGGTTGTGATGTCCTTGAAGATTGGGGGCAAGTTGGTGGCTACTTTGTCGCTGAAGGTTGGCAGAGGGATGGGTTCTTCTGTGTTTGCATCATTTGCAGAGTTTGCAAGGTTTGCATCATTTGCAATGTTTGTAGAGATTGCGTTTTTTGTGCTGTTAGCAACTCCCATGGTAATGTTAACCCCTGCTTCCTTGGCATAACCGAAGAAAGAAGCAATGCTGATGCCAGAATGGTTGCTGTTAGAATTGAGTCGCTTGATACAGTCGTCATAGAGTTTGTCGCATTCCTTGTGGTTGTAATCGGCATAGAATCGACTGATGTCGTGGAAGAAGCTTCTGCCTTCCTCGCCCATTTCGAGCGAGATACCAAAGGCGATGTTGCGCCAACGGTTATAGCCTGCGGTGATGTCGATACCCATCTCCACGATACGATTGGTCACTGTGCGGATTTGTTCCGCAGTATTGATGTTAGCCCATTGCTTTGGGCTGAATGATTTATTTATTGTCATAAATGTAATCTCCTTATTTTTTTGATGTTTTTAATAACGTTATGATGCCATTTGAAAGGCATTTGAATTGGCTTTCCCTTCGGCCACCGAACGCTGTTTCTTCACTCTTCGTTCTTCACTTAAAAAGGGCATACGAGTGGGTTCACGTAACAATGTCGGTCGTAGGGCAGGAAACAGGCTCGGCTCACGTTTTTGCAAGCAGGGTCAATGTCCACTCCATAGTTCAATCGAATGTAGTTTTGCAGAGCAAGAAACCAAGTAGCATGGTCAGCCTCTTGCAAGTCTATTGCTACGATGAGCTTTAGTCCATCACCCGAAGGACTGCGGAAGGCCAGTTCCAGTTCGAAGTTTTCCTTCATCACCTCATCGTGTATGAATTGCTGCTTGAGGTCTTCCACCTGTTCGTAACCGATGTGGTCGATGTCGATGCAGAGCAGACTGGAGTGCTGGATGAGACCTTGGTCGTTGCGACTGCTGAAGGTGCCGCTTGCTAGGATGTAGTCAAACTCCTTTGCCTTGAAAGCCTTGCGCTCTTTCTCGTCGGCAATGCCACGGAGCGTGTCCGTGGCTTGCTTGTAGAGCAGAGGGTTGGTGATGTAAGTCCAAAGATGGTAGATGCTCACACGGTTGTGGCTCAACACGTTAGAGATGGGATGTCGGTAATATTGCATCCGATGCTCGTGGAGTTGGTCAATGGTCATTGGCATGGTGTGCCTCCTTCCTTTGCTGGTTGCTCGACCTTTGGCATAACCTTGTCTTTTGGCATAGGCTTCACTCTGCTGTCTCTGTAGGATTCCTCCATGAGTCGTTGCAGGTCGCTTTCCTTGTAGTAGCATCTTCCGCCCATCTTGGCGAAGGGCAGCTTGCCGTTGGAGCGGAGCGTCTGCAAGGTACGCTGACTGATGTGAAACATCTCCATCACCTCATAGTTGTCGTGCCACTGTTCGAGTGGGGTGAGGGTAGGAGCTTGCACTGCTTGTGTGGACTGCACACTTTGCACGTTTTGCAAACCTTGCAAACTTTGCAAAGGTTGCATCGAGAGATATTTCTTCTCCATAATGTTTTGGCAGATGTGTTTTTCCCGAAGTCACCCTAGGCATCATCTGCATGAAACCAACACGGCGTGAGACTTCTGTTACGCAGTGCTCATAAAGAATATGGTATGCATCCCATAAAGGTTTCTGGGTGCAAAAGTAATGCATTTTGGGGGGCACTCCAAGAAAATTAGTGGAACCATAAGAAATTCTAAAAATGTTCTTTATGGAAACTATTTCGGATTAGTAGATTGGAAAAATGTAGTGAATCTATTAAATGCTTAGGTTTGGTGAATTCTATTGGCAGTGTAATCTATTAAGCAATGGAATTTATAGATTCGTAGCTTCTCTGTAACTAAAAAAGCATAGATTGATGGAATGAAATCAATCTATGCTTTGAGGAAAAACAGAATTCGGTGAATCTATTAAATGTGTTAATTTTTTGTAATGGAGTTGAATAGCATTTGACTTTGTTGCGAGAATACTGGTACCATTTTTGTTTCTTGCTTATTTTCTGTAACCAGCTTGTTGTTAGCCTCCTCTCTATTATTTTCTCTATTTACTAGGTCTTCCACCTTTTTATGGAAAGCCTTGTATTCATCTCCGTTTTTGTCTATTTTGCCGTAGGCAGCATTTACTGCTCCATATTTTACAGGTGTGAATTTTCCTTCGTAATGTTTCTTGAAATATTCCTCGACAAACTCTTTTCCCTTACCAGATGGAATTTTTATCTCCATCATAAGCATGGCGATGAATTTAGAGGAGACTAAATAGGTGTCTTTGCCCCTTTCCTTGTTTCCTTTGATGTCGAATTCGGAGATATGCTTCATTACAACCCTCAATTTCTTTACAAGCTCAATTTTAGTATTGATGTCATAGATGTCATCATACAAATTACTCTCGTCTGGGTTTATGTTATGATATTTTTGCAGGATGAGATGGTATAATGGAACAACGCATGTGAACTCTTGTTCGTTTAGCTCATGATAGTATTTTACAATGAAGTCCTCAAAATTCATGCTGTTTAAGTCATTTGTGATTTCTGGGAAAATGGGTTCTAAGTAGGTGAGGCTGAAAGCTCCCATGAGAAGTTTCAAGTCTTTCTTCTTTTTCTGATTGCATTTGTTGAAAATCGCTACAATGCGTTTGCGGTCTTTTCTCAATCCCTCTACAAGATTATCTACGTTTTGGGCATACTCAAACATCTTCTGTAAATTCAAAAATAGATTTTGCAGATGAGAAAATAAGAGCTTGGCTTCCATGGTTAATGAATTTAAGTCAAACCATGTAGCTTCTATATGTGGGGCATTGAGGGGAGAGTTCTCAAATGCAGAATGGAAAATTCTATTGAAATCTTCATCGTAGGCTTTTGCTCTTTCCTTTTTGGAAGTATCAGTAAAAATGGTGTATAGTTTTGCCATGAAAGCTTGCATTCTTGATGCTTGTGTTTGATAGTTCTTGGTGGTCTTGAAATATTTGTTATAGTCTGTGGCATACATTTCAAGGAATCCATCGGCTCTTCTCTTCATCAAGTCAAACTCATGGGCAGTCTTTATATTCCATTGTTCTATGGTCTTTTCTAATTCTTTTATTTTATCCGAATCAATGGATAGTTCTTGCAAGAAGTTTATGAATCTAACTTCTGGCAATCTTTTGTCACCTTCAAAGGAAGGTGGCATGGTCATGAGCTGTAGCTTGGGCAGTAAATACTCAAACACGTCTATCTTCTCAGGTATGTCTTTACTTAAAATCATTTATCTTTTTTTTATGTCCCTAACTTGCCGTCAGAGGCGGATTAATACTATTGTTTTCCTGGAATCTCGTTCCTGGTTCAAGTTAGTAACAAATCTTCGCACGAATAGAGTGTTTGGGTTAATTACCAAATTCATTCGCAAAGTTACGAAAATAATACAAATGTAGCAAGAAATGGTAAACTTTCTTGTAGTTAAATAAAGTTAAGTTGCTGACTTGTAGATTATTGCACTTTTGCTTTGGAAAAATTATTTTCAGAATTAATGCAATTATTTCTCCAAAATGTTTGGAGATTCAGATTTTATGTTGTAAATTTGCAGCCAGAAACAAGAACCCGCCAAGCCTCTCGATGAAGCTTAAATCGGCGGGTCGTTTTTGTTATAGTTATAGTGCCAAATTTATTGTTTGGTAGATTTGGGCGAATGAACTCCTTTGATAAGATAACGGGAAAAACGCATTATTTGTCTCTTTATAAATTCTTTTCCATAAAATATTGTTGATTTTCAAATAATATTTGTATCTTTGCACTTGGATTTGGTTTTGGCCATTTCCAAGACATTTTAGTAAAAACAAAGCATTGACTATTATTTCGCGTTCACAAAGAAAAAGCCTGAGAAACTGATTTCTTTTCCGCAGAAGGAGTAATCGGAATGCTGTTTGCAGTGAAGCCTCTGTTTTAGAGGAAGTTTGCTCGCACACTCATGTGTATTGTTGATGTTCATACCTATACGGTGTGGACATCCGTTCCTACATGAGTGGCGGGTTTTCATTCTCAGGCTTCCCGTGAACGCGAAAGGAAAGGGGTCCGCACCTTTTTCTTTTCTCCATCCATGATGCTCTCTCCTTGCAGCAAGCCGTCTTGATAGTTGGATGCGACTTAAAACAACTATAAGATGGCAGCGATTAATGATTTAATTGCTCGAATACAAGACCCGGAACTTCGCCTTCATGTGGCAAAGGAGGTGAAAGAGCTGACCAAGCATAAAAAGTTTGGACTTGTGTTTGAGAATCATGTGCCAGAGATGACTTTGCTCTATGACTATCCTATCAGCCGTGGATGCAAGGTGATTCGCAAGGTGGATGATGACAAAAGGCTCACAGAGGATATTCTTTGGGAGGTGATGAGTGTGTGCCGTGGAAAGGCTACTTGCCACCATTCTATAACAGGTGAGGAACTGCAAGTTTCTTGCCAAGACCTCATTTGTGTGGCAAAGAATGGTGAGCCAATTTACCCTTGCCTCAAATATGTGGACTCTGTTCAAAATGCTCCAGATAGCGACCTTTGGCACACGTTGATAGAGGCAGACAATTTTCATGCTCTCCAGCTCTTGGCTTATCTTTATCCGCAACAGGTGGATTGTATCTATATAGACCCTCCTTACAATAGTGGTGCTACCGATTGGAAATACAACAATAATTATGTGGATGGAAATGATAGTTACCGTCATAGTAAATGGTTGGCTATGATGGAAAGTCGCCTATTGCTTGCCAAGAAGTTGCTGAACCCGAAGAACTCGGTACTGATTGTAACTATTGATGAGAAAGAGTATTTGCATCTTGGATGCTTGTTGGAGGAAATGTTTCCTGAGGCGAATATTCAGATGGTGAGTAGTGTGATTGCACAAAGTGGAGTGGCTAGAAACAATTCCTTTTATCGAACAAACGAGTTTATTTATATAGTACAACTTGGAAATAGTGCTGTTCAAAAATTACCTTTATCTGAAGAATGGGAGTTAGGAAAGAAAAAAAGTCAAGGTGCTCAAGGTATTGTTTGGAATCAACTTAGAAGAACTGGAACTAATAGCTTGCGAACAGATAGACAAAATTTGTTTTATCCTATCATTTTCAACGAAAATGCCTCTCAAATCTTAGATGCGGGTGAAGCATTGCCTTTGGTGGAACATCCGTTTTCTGTAATAGAAAAGAAAAAAAATCATTTATATTTATGGCCAATAAGACCGAATGGAGCAGAAGGTAATTGGCAATTAGGTAGAGATGAATTTTTATCACGTTTAGAAAAAGGCTATATAAAATGGGGGAAAATATCAGATACGGGTATTTCTGTTACTTTTCTAAAGAGAGGTAGTATTTTGAAAATTGAGAACAAGGAAGTTGAGGTTATTGGTAGGGATGCTGTAAGTGGAACAGTTCTTGTTGATAATTCCAATTATTCTAGATTTTTTATTCCAGGGACACAATGGAATATCGCAAATCATGATGCTAGTTATAAGGGAACTCAACTTTTGTCTAAATTTATCGGTAATCGTTTTCCATTCCCGAAATCCCTCTATGCCGTTCATGACGTCATCCGTTTCTTCGTTGCCAACAACCCAAACGCTCTTATCCTCGATTTCTTCTCGGGTAGTGGCACAACCCTTCATGCCGTCAATCTTTTGAACAAGGAAGACGGAGGTCATCGCCGTTGCATCATGGTGACCAACAATGAGGTGAGTGCCGAGGAGGAAAAGGCATTCCGAGCCAAAGGTTTGCGCAAGGGTGATGAGGAATGGGAGAAGTTTGGCATCGCTCGCTATGTGAACTGGCCACGTACAAAATGCTCCATTCTTGGTGTGGATGTGAATGGAAACCCAATCCAGGGAGATTACATTACTTCCAATACGGAAGAGAAGGTAGTAAAAAGAAGTATCAAGCAAATTAGCCTTGACCTTCGTGATGATTCCTTGGGAACAAAATTGAAGAAACAAATCGTTGGCTTGATTGGCGACAAGAAGATGCCACAAAATGCGGTTAAGGCTGAATGCCCATATCTTGTGCCAGAGGATGCTAATAATGCAATCCTCTTCGACGTTACCAAGATAGACGGGTTTATGGAGGATATTCATGAGAGTATTGATACCATCTACGTGGTTACTTCTAATAATAAGGCATTCACCGCAGCCAAGAAGGAACTGGATGAGTTGCCCGAAAAGACAAAGACTGTACCTGTTACGATTCCGATGGCTGAAGGCTTTGTTGCAAATGCGGCTTACTATAAGTTGACTTTCCTTGATAAAGATAAGGTTTCGCTTGGCGCCCAGTTGAGCGAACTGCTGCCTATCTTGTGGATGAAAGCAGGTGCCCATGGTGTGTGTCCTACTCATGTGGATGGTGAGTTTATGGTATTTCCCGAGAACAAGATGGCTGTCTTGGACGATGAGTTTGCCATAGACGAGCTGAAAGAGGCATTGCGGGACAAGCCAGAGGTGGAGACCGTTTACATCATCGAAGATAGTGAGGAGAATTATCGCACGTTGGCTGCAAGTCTGAATGTTAAGCAGACTTATCAGCTTTACCGTGACTATCTCGACAACTTTAAGATTAATATAGAAAGAAAACAATAAGGCACGTATGTTAGTAGAATTATTTGAATTTCAGAATAAAGCACTTGGCAGTCTGCGAGAGCGACAGGTGAAGGCACAGCGTCGCTATAAGCAAGATGGTGAGAAGAGCATCATACCTTTTACAGCCCCTACGGGTGCTGGCAAGACCATCATCATGTCTGCATTCATCGAGGCTCTCTATACTGGAGACACCTATCAAGGGACTCAGAATGATGCCATCGTGCTATGGATAAGCGATGCACCTGAACTGAACGAGCAGAGTAAGGACAAACTCTACAAAGTGGCAGACAAGTTGAGAAATCGCCAAGTTGTGACTATAGATGAGCAGAACTTCAAGGCCGACAAACTTCAGTTGGGTACCATTTATTATGTGAATACCCAGAAATTTGGGGTAAACAGCAATCTTGTGAAGTATAGCGATAGCCGTAACTATACAGGTTGGGACTTTATGCGCAACACGATAGAGGAGTATGGTGACAAACTTGTGGTTATCATTGATGAGGCTCATCGTGGTGCCAAGCCCAATGAGATTGGTACGCAGATGAGTATCATGCAGAAGTTTGTTCTTGGTTCGGAGGCAGACAATATGCCGTCCATGCCATTGGTAATCGGCATGAGTGCCACCTTGGAACGATTCAATGAATTGGTGAAATCTGCTGATTCTACGCTGTTGCCTAAGGTGGAGGTTACTCCCGATGAGGTGCGTGCGTCAGGCTTGTTGAAGGATGAGATCAAAATACACCATCCTCAGACAGGAGAGGCTTTCGCCGAGATGACCTATCTGGCGGAAGCCGCAAAGGACTGGAAAAGTAAATGCCAGCATTGGGAGGCGTATCGTCAACATGAGGATGTAGAAGTGAGACCAGCCTTGGTGGTTCAGGTAAAGAACAAAAAGGATGATAAGTTGTCTGAGATCAACCTCGACGAGTGCTTGCGCATCATTGAGGCTCATACCGGGATTTCATTGAGAAGTGGTGAAGTGGTACATACTTTCGACACCAAGGAATCCATAACTGTCAATGGGCTTGAAGTGCGTTATCTCGACCCTTCACGAATATCGGAGTCCAAGGACGTAAAAGTCATCTTCTTCAAGGATAATCTTTCCACAGGTTGGGATTGTCCAAGGGCTGAGACGATGATGTCGTTCAAGGTGGCATCAGGTTACACCAACATCGCCCAACTGCTAGGAAGAATGGTGCGCACTCCTTTGCAGAAACGAATAGAGACTGATGATACTTTGAATGAAGTACAGCTTTTCCTTCCTAATTTTGATGCGGTTACCGTAGAACGGGTGAAGCGAGAATTGGAAGGTACGATTCCTACTCATGTGGAAACCAATCCTTCGCCTAAGCAGGTATTGAAACTTAGGGGCAACTTGCCTTGTGGACTTTCACGACAGGAAGTGTTCGAGGCTATCAATGCCGCTCAGATAGATAATTATGCGATACCGCAAAAAGGCGTTACGGATTATCGAAAAGCTCTTTTCAAACTTTGCCATTTGCTGGTTCGCACTCGATTGTGCAGAGATGCTGTCAATAAGCTGAAGAATGATATCGTCGGTCAGATAACTGATTTCGTCAAGGATTTGCAGGATGCTGGGACTTACAAGCAGACGATGGAGAAAATCCGCACCATGAACGATGTGGTGTTAGCTTTTGATGCCTTGGGCAAAAGCGCAAAAGAGGGCGAGGATGGCAAACTCATTCTTTCAGAGTCGGATATAGATACTTGGAGCGAGAATGTGGAAACACGTTTTGGAAAAGACGGCGTGCTGAATGCTTATCGCAAGGCTCGCCTGGATGAGTATGACAATACTGAACTGCGTTTACATTTCATTCTCTATGCCTGCAATCAGTCGTGTATGGAACAACTTGATAAGTATTGCAAGGAAGCGTTTCATAAGTATGTCAATCAGTATCGTCAAAAATTAGAGACTTTTGGGGAGGAAGTGAAGCGTGATTATGAGAAAATAGTAAAGGTTCATGTTTCCACGTCGCCCTTCGATTTGACTCTACCAGACTTAATGGTTACGAGCAAGCATCCCGATGGAACTGTTTGTACAGACCATCTATATGCGGATGGAGATGGAAAGGCTGTATTTAAGTTGAACGAGTGGGAGCAAGAGGTTCTCGATGTCGAAAGACAGAAGGAAGGTTTTGTTTGTTGGGTTCGCAATATTCCCAACAAGGAAGGTTCTCTATGCTTTCAGTACCGTTTGGGCACAGAACTTAAGGCGCATTTCCCAGATTTTATCATAGTTCGTCGTGTGAATGACAACTTTGAATTCATATTGCTTGAGCCACATTATACTGGTTATGCAGACTCAGTGCCGAAGTTGAAGGGAATGGCAGAGTATTCTGAACGTTGTACCACGGTAAGTCGCAATGAGATGGTGCGTATCGTGGATACTGCTACAGGTAAGAAAGTGGAATCGCTCGATGCTGCTTCTTCCTCGGTTCGTGACGACATCAAGTATTTGATTGGACTAGAAGATTTGAACAATTTGTTTAAAAAGTATAAAAATTAGAGAATCAGGAGGCAATGATAAAGTGAGAGTCTTTGCCTCCTGTTTTAGCTTTTTAGTTCTTCAAGCACCCAATAGGCACCACCGTATGCGGAACCGCATGTACGGTGGTGTGAGAGGTCGGTAAATGCGAAAATAGGAGACAAACGCCTACGATTAGTGTTTACCTCCTACTCGATTGTATAAAAAAAGTCCGGCTCTCTTTCGAAAGTCGGACTCTTAAATTTTTGAGTTATTTTTGGGAAAAGTGGGTAGTGATGGATTCGAACCACCGAAGGCATAGCCAGCAGATTTACAGTCTGCCCCATTTGGCCACTCTGGTAACTACCCAAAAACTTTATATCTCAAAAGCGAGTGCAAAGGTAATGCTTTTATTTGATATTACCAAATTTTTTCGGCACTTTTTTCTCTTTTCCTTCAAAAAATGTTCATTTTCCCCTTGTTTTCCCAACTTCAATCCATAAAAAACAAGAGAATTCTTCACTCTTCACTATTCGTTCTTCACTTTAATAACGTGTTTTCTGCGGTGTTTTCTTGACAGCCTTCTGTGCTTGTAATGCTCATATTTCTTGATGGCAACGAATACCGTGAGGGCAAGGACTACGGCCAGCAGGAAGATAACGATGCCGCCGCCCAGATTGTCTCCCTTCACCTTCGACCACATATCCAATACTTCGGGAGTATGGTCGCCGGCATCATGAATCATGGCGCATCGGGCTACTATGCTGCTGTCTGGATACATGATAGGGTTGAGATGGGCATTCCTGCCTTCCTCGCCAAAGAAGTAGGCCAGATTTACAGGTTTGGGATACGCCTCAGCATCGCTCATAGCTTCTAATACCTTCTTGCCTGCCACGCTACTCACATATCCTGTAGTCTCCATATTAGCGAGTGCCACGTCTTCCTGACAGAGATAGTTGATGAAATAGGCGGCAGCCTTCGGATTGCGGGAATATTTAGGGATTACCCAACCGTCGAACCATACATTGCTTCCTTCTTTCGGTACCTCATATCCCAGTTCTACACCCACTTTCCCGGCTTCTTCAATAGCCCAGACGGCATCACCGCTCCAGGTCATGTTGAGATAGGCTTTGCCTTTGGTCATGGTCTCCTTGCCGAAGTCGGCTTCCCATCCTTCAATATTTGGCTTCAGAGCTTTCAGCTCTTTCTCTACTGTGGCTACAGCAGCTGGTGAATAGTCGTTCATCAGCTGTGGTACGGTCACCTTGCCTGTTTCCAGGTCTTTACGGTGTGCCCAGATGAGGGCGGTGCCATAGGAGTCGCGGTAGGAATCCTTCATCAGGAGTTTGCCCTGATATTTTCTGTTCCATAAAGTTCCCCAGGTCTGTGTATCACTTATAGGTACGTGTACCTTATTATATAGAATGCCACAGGTTCCCCACATGTAAGGCACGGCATAATGGTGGGCGATGCGGCCATTGTTGGAGGTGGCATCTATCTGCTCAACAATGTATGGTGATACGTTGCTGATATAGTTGGGCGTCTTGCCGAAGGCGGTGTCGATAGGTAGGAGAAGGTCTTTGCGGAGCATGCGCTCGATGATATATTCTGACGGGCATACCACGTCGTAGTCTTCATGACCTCGCTCTATCTTGGTAAGCATCACCTCATTGATGTCGAAGGTCTGGTAGATAACTCGGATCTTCTTGCCGGTCTGCTGTTCATACCATTTCGGGAAGTTGGCAAGAACGTCTTCATCTATATAATCAGCCCAGTTGTAAACCTTCAGAATCTCCTCGCGGTTCTCTTTGTTGTAACAAGAACAGAAAAGAAAGAGAAGAGAGAAAAGTGAAGAGTGAAGAATCCAACGGCTTATCTTGCTGATGCTTCTTCTCTCATACTCACTTCTCTTTTCTCCTCTTTCTTTTTTGATATTATAAGTGTTCATAATTTTTAATACTATTGAATTCTTCACTCTTCACTCTTCGTTCTTCACTTACTTTTTCGTTTGTTGATGATAATCAGCATCACCAGTACCAGTACGAAGATTATGGTACTCAGCGGACGAAGTTCTGGAGTTAGTCCTCCCTTTCTTGCATCGGCATAGATGAATGTGGAGAGGGTTTCCAGACCTTCGTTACCTATCGTGAAGATGGTGACGGCGAAGTCATCGATACTCATCGTGATGGCAAGCATGAAACCGGAAATCATACCCGGCAATATCTCTGGGATGATGACCTTGCGAAGTGCCTGCATCGGAGAGGCGCCTAGATCGAGTGCCGCCTCATAGAGGTTCGGATTCATCTGCTTCAGTCTTGGCATCACACTCAGAATAACGTATGGCAGACAGAAGGTAATATGCGAGAGTACCACGGTAGTATACCCCTGCGGAATGCCCAGCGTGATGAAGAGCAGGAAGAGCGAGATACCAATGATGATGTCGCCGTTGAGTATCGGAATGTTGTTGACAAACTGTATGGCATTACGTGCATAGCGGTTGCGCAGGTTGTAGATGCTGATGGCTGTCAGGGTTCCGAAGAGCGTGGATACGGTTGCGGTAATCAGGGCGATGGTTACGGTATTGACCAGTGCCGCTGTGAGCGAATGGTGTGTACCTTCGGCAAAGAGATTCTTGTAGAGCTGTAGCGAGAAACCCGTCCAGTTGCCCATCACCTTCGCTTCGGTAAACGAGAAGATGATGATGATGAAGATAGGGGAGTAGAGTAGCAGCAGGAGCAACCAGAGATAGCCTTGACAGAATACTTTCTTCATCATATCCTTACTGAATAATGACTGCATCATCTGATACCTCCTTCCTGTTTACTGCCATCACCTGCGATGAGGGTAGAGGCACCGATGAGGAAGAGCATGATGAGCGAGAGGGCTGCACCGTAGTTCCACATCGAATTGTTGATGTTCTCCTGGATGGTGGTACCGAAGAGCTTGATGTTGTTCATCGTCAGCAGTTCGGAGATAGCGAAGGTAGAGATGGTTGGCATGAATACCATCAGGATGCCACTTGCTACGCCCGGCATGGAGAGGGGCAGGATGACCTTGAAGAACTGCTGCCAAGGTGATGCTCCCAGGTCTTCGGCTGCTTCGATATAGCTGCGGTCCATCTTCTGCAGGGTGTTGTATATAGGGTAAATCATGAATGGGATGAAGTTGTAGACCATACCGAACAGGAGAGCGCCCTCACCCAGCGGAAGGTCGGCAAAATCGAAGAGGGCCACGGTGGCAAGTGTGCGCACCAGGATGTTTACCCACATCGGCAGAATGAAGAGCATGACGATGGTGTTGGCATACTTCATCCTGGTTTGTGTCAGAATATAGGCGGCCGGATAGCCCAGCAGAATGCAGAGCAGGGTGTTGAGAATGGCGATGCCTATCGAATACACAAAGGTGTTGATGGCTTCGGGGTGTGCCAGGAACTTCTGGAAGTTGTAGAGCGTCAGGGCTCCGTTCTCATCGGTAAATGCGAACACTACGATGAGAAGCAATGGCAGTACCACAAATATCGCTGCAAAGATGGCGTAAGGTATCGACCAGCTTTGTCGCGAAGAGATAAACTTGATAATGTTCAATTTATAATTGATAATTAGGAATTAATAATTTTTATTCAAACGAAATATTCTCCTGAGGAATGGTGATGGCCACATGATCACCTAAATCCCATACATCCTGTGTATCTACATAGAGCTTCTCGCCCCAGTCGGTATCTATGGTGAGATGATAGTGGTCGCCCTTGTAGAGAATGAAGCTGATGTCGCCTGTAAAGGTTCCTTCGCTCTCGTTGTCGAAGAGTTCTATCTTGTTGAAAGGTACGTTCACCCGGATGGTTTCGTTTCCGTTTTCATCGGTCTGAATCTTGTCCTTTATTTCTTCCGGAATCTCCATCTGGTATTCGCAGCCCAGGAATTCTATCGTTCCGTCGCCGTTTACCTTTGCATCGAAGGTATTGGTGATGCGCTCCTTCTTCATGATGTGAATATTGTCGGGTATCACGCTCATTCCTATCGTCTGACCTACTTCGAAATGCTTGTAGTTCTGGATGAGAAATTCATTGCCCTTCTCGGTTTCTGCCAGCATCTCGTAGTGTACTCCCTTGAAGATAGAAGAGGTTATCTTGCCCACAAACTGGGCGTGGGTGGTATCGGTGGAAACTTCTATATCCTCAGGACGTATCACGACATCCACTTCCTGGTTGCAGCCGAAGCCCTTGTCTACACAAGGCAGTTCAGTACCTGCCACATTCACCAGACAGTCGTGGACCATCGTTCCGCAGAGAATATTGCTCTCGCCGATAAAGTCGGCTACGAAAGCATTGGCTGGTTCGTTGTAGATATCGGTAGGTGTACCTATCTGCTGTATCTCTCCCTCGCTCATCACCACGATGGTATTGCTCAGGGTGAGGGCTTCTTCCTGGTCGTGGGTAACGTATACGAAGGTAATGCCCAGGCGTTCGTGCATCTGCTTCAATTCCAGCTGCATGTCTTTACGCATCTTGAGGTCAAGTGCTGCAAGCGGTTCATCCAGGAGAAGAACTTCAGGTTCGTTGACAATGGCACGGGCGATGGCGATACGCTGCTGCTGACCGCCCGAAAGCGAGTTGACATCACGATATTCATAATCACTCATGTTTACCATCTTCAGGGCACGTTTTACCTTCGGCAAAATCTCTTCCTTCGGTGTGTGCTTGAGCTTCAAACCGAAGGCAATATTGTCGTAAACGTTGAGATGAGGGAACAGAGCGTATTTCTGGAATACCGTGTTCACATTTCGCTTGTAAGGAGGAAGGTTAGTAATATCGTTGCCGGCGATGGTGATGATGCCTTCGCTGGCGGTTTCAAACCCTGCCAAAAGTCTCAATAATGTCGTTTTTCCGCATCCCGAAGGACCCAGAATGGTCATAAATTCGCCCTTTCTCACATAGAGATTGATGTTGTTGAGGGCTGTTTTCTCGCCAAATCTTTTCGACACATTCTTAATATCTATGATATGCTGTGCTGTCTTGTTCATTTTTGTTGTAAATTTGCGTGCAAAGTTACTCATTTTTCGATAAATATTGAAAGAAACAAAGAAAAAGTTGTATCTTTGCAAACGTTTTGTTGTATCTGATATACAGAACTGAATAATTATTGAATAAATATACATACATGATTGTTACAATAGAATGGATGGAGGAGTGGTTCAGGCGTTTCGACCAGGAATATTTCGGGGGAAAACTGCCTGTTCCTGAACTCGGACTTACTCATGCCAAGACTCGGTTGGGGCAACTTGCCTATAAGCGGGCCTCCAGATGGGGGTGCACCAAACTCTACGATTTCAAACTCTCCATGTCTACTTATTATGATATGACCGACAAGCAGGCAAAGAGTGTCTTGCTCCACGAGATGATACATTACATCATTGGTTATACGGGACTGAAAGATACCTCGGCCCACGGTGTCGTATTCAAGGGGCTGATGGATAAGCTCAACAGCCAGTATGGCTGGGATATCAGAGTATCGACATCCACCAAGGGCTGGAAAGTAAGTGAAACTGTAAAAAGCAGGAAAGAGAAGAAGGGACCGCAAATTTATCTGATGCTTGCCATCGAAATGAATGATGGAAGACATTATCTCTCGAGAGTGAATCCGAGTTTTGCCCGTCGCATCGAAAATCAACTGAAGACGGTCAGGGAAGTGGTTTCTCATCAGTGGTATACTACGATGGAGAACTATTTCGAAGACTATCCGCAGGTGCGCAGCTTGAGAGGAAGGCGCATCTCGAAGGCCGATTTCGGAAAGTTGCTCAATGTGCTCACTCCCTTTCAGCTGTAATGCCAGATGAATGTATAAGAAAAAGAATAACCAAAACTCATTAAAGATATAAAATGAAAGAAACCTGGAAAATGATAGCCCTGCTGGCAATAGCCATTGGAGGACTGTTGGCTTATGCCTTTATTCCAGAGCAAGTGGCTGAAAACATTCCGCTGAAACAGATTGGAATGGATGCGCTCACCAGTAAAAGCGAGGCAGAGCTTGCTGAAGAGGAAAAGGCTGACAGCATGATAAAGGAACTCGTGGATACGGCGGCGCAGCGAGTACTGATTTTCGGCGACTCGATGTCGGAATATCTCGGTCTGCGACTGGCTGACTATGCCAACAAGAACGGTCATAAACTCACCTGTATTACCTGGGTGAGTTCGGGCACCAGAAACTGGGCTGCTACCGATACCCTGCAGCATTATATCCAACGTATTAAACCTACCCATGTCTTTGTATGTCTGGGCAGCAACGAACTGTATACGTCTGATATGAAGGGATGTGAAAAACGCATCCGTGCCATCCTGAGCAAGATAGGTAATATTCCGACGATATGGATCGGTCCGCCAAACTGGTGTGAGGATAATGGATATAACAAACTCCTCCGTGAGGTGATGGGACCACGAGGCTATTATCCTAGTTACAAACTTACCTTCGAACGCCAGAAAGACGGCCGGCATCCGACTATGACTTCATCTGCCATGTGGATGGATAAGATTGTAGAGTGGATGAATAGCGGTCATTGTGTACATCCGTTCCGTTTGGAAATGCCGGATAAGCGTGACCGCAGATACAGACAGATTACCATCTTGCCTCCTGGAACCAAACACAGGGCTGACAGTACGGCTGTGAAGAAGGATTCTCTTTCTAGGCCTGTAGAGGGAACTGTGCCTGAAACCACAGAAAGTCCTGCTGCAACCAAGGAACCTGCAACTGCAGGAAAAACGTCTCCGGCTGCTGCTGACAAGACGGTTCCAGCGGTAAAGCATGTAAACCATAAAGACTCCGTATAAGAAAGAGTTCAATAAATAATATCTTCAGAAAAGACAAATGAATTATTCAACATTCGAAATATGTGCCTTGTGGCATTGGATAGAGCGGCTGTTTGTTTATCAGGCAGATTCTCCGCTGATGATGGGCAGCATTCCGTTTGCGCTGCTCTTCATCTTCTTCCTTGCCATTTATACCCTGCTCAAGAGCTATTCGCGCACAGCCATGATGATGTATGTCATCTGCTTCAGCCTTTTTTTTGCCTATAAGGTGAACGGAATGGTGATGTGGATGCTGCCGCTTACGGCTTGCATCAATTATGCCGTAACCCAGGAAATGAGACTGCATGAGGGAAAGGCACGCAAGGCGCTGCTCACCTTCGTGGTGCTTGTAGACCTGGCTCTGCTGTGCTATTTCAAATATACCAATTTCATCATTGGCGATGTAGTCAACGAGATGTTCAGCACCAACTTCTCCCTGCAGTCTATCGCTCTGCCTGTAGGTATCTCGTTCTATACCTTCCAGGCTATCAGCTATGCGGTAGATACCTATAAGCGCAAGTTTGACATGGAGGTAACGCTCCTGGAGTATTGCTTCTATCTCACCTTCTTTCCGCTGCTGATGGCGGGTCCTATCACCCGTGCCACCAATCTGATACCCAGACTGAAACGAAACGAACAGGCTTCCAGCAGAATGCTGTGGACGGGACTCTTCCTCATCATGCTGGGACTGGTCAAGAAGAATATGCTGAGCGATTATATTGCACAGTTCAACAACTGGGTGTTTGATGCGCCGCAAACCTTCTCGGGTTTCGAGAATCTGGCAGCGCTCTTCGGCTACCCTGTCCAGATTTTCCTCGATTTCTCGGGATACAGCGATATGAGTATCGGTGTGGCAGCCATCCTGGGTTTCTATCTGCCCGACAACTTCTATTTCCCTTACCGCTCACTCTCGGTTACCGAGTTCTGGCGTCGCTGGCACATCTCGCTTTCCTTCTGGTTCCGCGATTATGTGTATATTCCGCTGGGTGGAAACCGGAAGGGAGAGGTGCGCATGTATTTCAACAACTTCCTCACCATGCTGGTGGCAGGTTTGTGGCATGGCTCTTCCTGGATGTTCGTCATCTGGGGTGCTCTTCATGGTTTCGGACTTGTGGTGCATAAGTTCTTCAGCCGTCAGTTGGGCATAAGCATTCCCCGTACGCTGGCTGGCAATTCCCTCAGCTGGCTCATCACCTATTTATATATATGCTTTGCGTGGTCGTTCTTCCGTGCTAAGGATTTGGGTGTGTTGGGGAAGATGTATGATAAGGTGGCAAATGATTTCAGTATCGATTATCTGGTGCCTTTCTTCCATGCCCGTCCTGCCTGGACGCTTTGCATCATCGGTGTCATGCTGAGCTATCTCTTTACCGAGCGCCAGTATCACCGTCTTCAGGCGCGGTTCATCCTTCTGCCTTGGGTGGCTAAACTGCTGCTCTTCATCATCTGTCTGCAGATGGTGGTGGAGGTTTCTCAGGAGAGTGTACAGCCGTTCATTTATTATCAGTTCTAGTTTCGATGGTTAATATTAATATATATATTTGAAGTAACAGATATAAACAGAAAAATTGTATGAAGAAACTATTATTCTTTTTGCTCCTGATGACGGCTGTTGTCGGTAGAGCACAGACATCGCTTGACTTGCTGCCAGCAGGCACCGAGGCTCCCGACTTCACGATTACTGACAGTAAGACGGGTAAGAAAATCTTCCAGCTTTCAGATAAGAAGACTCAGAAGGATAAAGACGGAAAGACGGTTCCGGGTGTCTGGACCGTGCTCGATTTCTGGGCTTCCTGGTGTCCAGACTGCAGAAGAGACATGCCGATGGTGAAGGCTATCTATGACAAATACAATACCAAGATCCAGGTAGTGGGTGTTTCTTTTGATACCGATGAGGCGAAGATGAAGAAATATCTGGGCGATAATCAGTATAGCTGGTTGCAATACTGTGAGTTTAAGAAATGGAAGGAAACAAAGATTTCCAAGGATTATCACATCTCATGGATTCCAACCTCTTATCTGATCAATCCGGAAGGTAAGGTTGCATTCTCTACCGTGAAGGCGGAGGAGATGATGAAGAAACTGGATTCGCTCGACCAGGCTGGAGCTTTGAAACCTGCTCAGGTGCAGACTGCTCTCAAGAAGGTGTATAATGAAAGCATCGATCCGATGGCTCAGATTAATGAGGCTTTGGCTAAAGCCAAGAAGAATGGCAAGTTTGTTATCTGTCAGGTAGGTGGTAACTGGTGTCCATGGTGCTTGAAGTTTGCCGATTTTGTAGAGAAGAATGCTGCGGTCAACAAGATGGTGAATGATCATTTTGAATATATTCATGTGAACTACAATCGCAGAAAAACTGCCGGTGATGCGGCGGTGAAGAAGGCTGAGCAGCTGATGAAGCGACTGAACAATCCTCAGCGTTTCGGATTCCCGGTCTTTGTGGTGCTCGATGAAACCGGAAAGGTTCTCCATATCCAGGATTCCAGCTTCCTGGAAGAAGGTAAGGGATATAACGAAGAAAAGGTGCTCAGATTCCTGAAGAGCTGGACACCTCAGGCAGTAAAAGGATAAAGAAAGAGGGTGTGTCATTAACTTATGACACACCCTCTCTTTGTTGTTATTTGTAATTTACATCTCCGCTTTCAGCAGCTGTATCTCCTCTGCAGACAGTCCCGTTATCTCCAAGACAGTCGCTTCATTCATACCCTTTGCCAGCATCTTTCTTGCAATCTCAAAGTTTCGCTGGGTTATGCCTTTCTCCATGCCTTCTGCAATTCCTTCCCGCTTGGCGGTATCAACAGAATTTTTGATGTCGCGATAGGCCATCTTGCTGGCTTCATACTCACGCAACTCCTGCTGGGTAAACTTAGATATCTCGGCTTCTTCGAAAAGACGGTCAAAGACTTTGTCACATAACTCCTTAGGACGTTGGGTAAGTTTGTAGAGATTTTTCAGCGCGTAAAGCCATTTGTCGTAAAGTGTCTCTAGTTCCTCTAGGGATTTGTCAAATTTAGCAATCTCAACATAGATGAATTCCAACTTATCGTAGAACACCTTGTGAGTGGCGGTATCGCAAAGCTGCACGCTATGGCGAATCTTTTCCTTTTCGAAAGCATATTCATTCATGTCGAAGTTGAGCAAAGCAACTGTATAGACATGATTGAGTTTGAAATCCCAATCCTTTCCCTTGGGTGCTTGCTCACGGATAGGGAATGTGGAATAGAACAGAGAACGGTCCTTGAAGTAAGTCTGATAGGCATTCTGCATTTCAACGATAAACTTCTCTCCGTTTTCTCCTTCACAGTATACGTCAAAGATAGCCTTGCGGTCAGCATAGACATCGCCTACATGTTCAGGGTTCAGATACTTCACATCCTTAACAACCTGTTTGCCATCAAACAAGCTGTTGAGAAAACAAATCAGCAAATCCTTGTTCATTGCTGTTCCGAAAATTCGCTTGAAACCGAAGTCTGTAAGCAAACTGATATATCTTTCTTCTACCTGTTTCATAATCATCTGTTTTAAAATGCTACCGCAAAGTTACGACTTTATTTTCATATCAGCAAGAGTTTTCTGATAAAAGTTTTAAAAATGTTATGCCCACCAGTTGAAAAAGCGTAAGGCCTACTACCAGTAGTGCCGTACGCTTTATCTTCAACTTTACTGAATGAAAGCTGGTCTGTTTCATATCGTAATTTTTTTGCATTATAAACCTCTTGCTTTCAGGAATCCGGAAGCATCTGGCTTCTCCATACCTGTAAAGTCGGTAAACATTTCCATCTGGTCCTTGGTGTTGCCACGGCTCAGAATCTTATCGCGGAATGCCTGACCAACGGCTGGATCTAAGGCACCATGCTTTGCAAAGTAGTCGGCGATGTTCACAGCCAGCACCTCTGTCCAGAGATAGCTGTAATAGCCTGCAGCATAACCGCCGCCCCATACGTGGTTGAAGTATGATGTGCTGTAGCGAGGAGGAATCTGGGTGTTGAGCAAACCGATGTTGTGAAGCTCTTCCTTCTCGAAGGCGCCTGCCATATAAGGTGAAGGCACCTCTTCTTCGCTAATCTTGTGCCAGGCAAGGTCAAGACAGGTTGCAGCTAGATTCTCGCCCAGTGAATAAGCGGTCTGGAAGCTGATGCTCTTCAGCATGCGCTCTTTCAGATCGGCTGGCATCGCAGCACCGGTCTCGGTATGACGGGCGTAATGGTCGAATATCTCCGGAATAGAAGCAAACGATTCGTTAAACTGGGATGGCATCTCTACGAAATCGCGGGCAACGGCTGTTCCTGACAGGGTATTGTACTTGCAGTCGGAAAGGATTCCGTGAAGTGCATGACCGAACTCATGGAACAGGGTAGTAACCTCATCCCATGTGATGAGAGATGGCTGACCCTCCGGTGCCTTGGCGTTGTTGCATACATTATATATGATAGGCAACTGGCCGCGCTGCTTGCTCTGCTTGGCAAAGGCGCTCATCCATGCACCGCCACGCTTGGTAGGACGGCGGAAGTAATCGCTGTAGAAGAGGGCGATTGGCTTGCCGTTCTTGTCGCTCACCTCGAATACCTTCATGTCTGGGTGATAGGTTGGAATATCCTTGCGCTGCTTGAAGTTCAGTCCGTATACACGATGGGCGGCATAGAACACACCGTTCACCTGTACGCTGTCGATGTTGAAGTATGGCTTGATCTCATCATCGGTAATGTTGAGCATCTCCTTCTTCATCTTCGCAGAATAATAGAATCGGTCGTATGGCTGCAGCTTGAAGTCCTTGCCCTCCGCCTTCTGGGCATACGCTTCTATCGCCTTGGTTTCAGCATCAGCCTTAGGAGCATATTCCTTGATGAGCTGCTTCAGGAAATCATCCACATTCTTGCTGTTCTTAGCCATCGTCTTTTCGAGCGAATAGTCGGCATAGTTGTCATATCCCATCAGCTTGCCCTTCTCGGCACGCAACTTGGCAATCTCGGTTACGATAGGGAAGGTGTTGAAATCAGGATTGGTTCCGTCGGCACGGTGGATGCTTGCCATATACACCTTCTTGCGCAGTTCGCGGTTCTGGAGATTGGTGAGGATAGGCTGCTGGGTGGTGTTGATGATGACGATGCAGTAAGGTGCCTTGCCTCCGCGGCTCTCTGCATCTTTCTTGCATTGTGCAATGTCAGCATCGCTCAATCCGGCGAGCTCTTCCTTGCTGTTCACCCAAACCACGGCGTTGTTGGTAGCGGCAGGAAGAAGATTGCCCCATTCCTGCTGTAATTCTGATATGCGGGAGTTGATCTGCTTCATGCGCTCCATCTTCTCGGCAGAAAGGAGGGCGCCTGAACGTACAAAACTCTTATAGATAACCTCAGTAAGGCGCTTGTCTTCGCCCTTGAGTTTCTTATATTCATTATCGTAAACATACTTGATGCGCTCGAAGAGTTTCTTGTTGAACGAAATCTCATTGTCGAGTTCGGTCAGCAATGGGGTAGCCTTCTTTTCGGTTTCGGCGATGCCCGGAGTCTTGTGGGCGCTGGTGAGACCGAAGAAGATGTTAGTCACCTTTTCGAGCAGCGTACCGCTCTCCTCATAGGCGAGGATGGTGTTCTGGAAGTTAGGCTTCTTCTTGTTGTTTACAATCTTCTGGATGTTGGCACGCTGCTCCCTGATAGCCGCTTCGATGGCTGGCAGGTAGTCACTCTCCTGAATCTTGCTGAAGTCAGGAGCACCGAATGGAAGACTGCTCTTTGTTAAAAGAGGATTCTGACGGTTACCGCCCGCAGTCTGTGCGAACGATGAGGCTGGCATCTGCAGGAGTGCTGCAGCCAAGCCCAGGGTAAGGAAAGTCTTGTTAAGTTTCATCATGTTTCTTTGTTTATTTGAAATTCGTTTGCAAAGATAGTGCCAGCGAGCGCAATGAAAGCTTGCTTTCAAATTGCCGAGTGCAGCTTATCTTCTGCAAAGATAATCATTTATTTCGGATTATCGCATTTTTATTCATATTTCTTATGGAAAATCAGCAGACAGATGGCTCCTGCCAATGCCATCGGCACACCGATAAGGGCAGGGAAGTTGTATCCTAATCCCATTGCAACAGGAATACCACCGAGGAAAGCTCCCATGGCGTTACCCAGATTGAAGGCGCCCTGAATGCAGCAGCCGCCCAGCATTTCGCCACCTTTGGCGTGCTTCACAATGAGGAATTGCTCAGGCGATCCGATGCCGAAAAGACAGGCGCAGCAGATGAACATCAGCACCACAGATACCCAGCCGATAGGGGCGAGGAAGAAGGTGAGCAGAAGTGCCGCTGCCGCCAGAAACTGGAGATAACAGGTAAAGCGGCCCGGCTTGAAGCGGTCGGCAAGCAAGGCACTCACCTGATTGCCTACTACCATTCCGCCGCCTGCAAGAATCATCAGCAGAGAGATGCTGGCTGCGCTGAATCCGCCCTCCATCTGAAGCAGCGGCGAGATGTAGCTGAACCAGCAGAGAATGCCGCCATTGCCCAGGAAGGTGGCGGCGATGATGAGCCACGGAGCCTTGCTGCGGAGGAAGTGGAACTGTGCCTTCATTCCCTTATTCGGCAACGCAGCCACATCAGGAACCCATCTGTGAATCATATACATCGTCATGATACCGAGCAATATGCAACTGACAAAAGGTACTCGCCAACTGAACGCATGACTCAGGAAGGTGCCGATAGGTACGCCCACCAGATTGGCTACCGGCATTCCTGCGCACATCATAGCCACCGCCTTGGTTCCCTTTCCCTCCTTTGCCATCTTCACTGCCACGATGGTAGCCGTTCCGAAGTAGGCACCATGAGGCAAACCCTGAATGAATCGGGCGCAGAGCAACAGCCAGTAAGTTGGGGCTACGGATGCGATGATGGCTCCGATGGTGATGATGGAAGCCAGGAATATCAATATCTTCTTGGGACGATACTTGTGCATGAGTATCAGCGAGAAGGCTCCGGCGCATACGCCCAGTGCATAGATGGAGATGAGGTGGCCTGCCTCTGGAATGGATACGTTCATGTTGTGGGCAACATCGGTAATGATGCCCTCGATGATAAACTCTGTCATGCCCAGGGTGAATGTACCCAAAGCGAGTGCAAAAAGTCCTTTTTTCATTTGTTTTGTAATCTCTATATTATCCTAAAAGAAAGTTTCTCCCTTAATTTTATGTCTTTGTAAGACAATAGTTTCAGAAAATCGTGTGCAAAGTTACTCATATTCCCTTTATCCTGCAAGTTTTCTCGCTGGAATATAGTAAAGATTAACAGAAAGTGTGGGGTGATTTTTTTCCTCTGATTTATTGCCACTATTGCCACTCCAAATATAACTGTCTGATAGTTATTAATTTAAGCGTGGCAATAAGGGCTTTTCTTATTGCCACCTGTTGCCACCTATTGCCACTTTAGGGGTAAAAACGGGGATTTCCCAGCGAAAAACACGAGATTATTGATGAAAAGATATAAAAAAAAAGGGAAAATAATCAAAAAGAGATGAAAAAGTCTACTATTTCAGCATAAAATGATTGATAATATCTACTTTTCCAGTTTATAAAGTAAAAAAATGGCTACTGAAATCTGGAAAAGTCAGTCTGCTTTTATCAGGAAAAGTCAGCTGGTATCGGAAAAGTCAACGCAACGTTTTGCCCAGCTTTGCCCAACGCCTTGGGCATTGATGCCCAAGGTAGTCGGTTATTTGTGCCCATCGTATCGGTCATTCGTACCCATCGTATCGGTCATTCGTACCCATCGTATCGGTCATTCGTACCCATCGTATCGGTCGCGCGTACCCATGTTCAAGGTCATCCGTGCTCATGTTCGCGGGCACTATTTCAGTATGTGGTTTAACGATTTTAGTTGCCCACTTTTAGTTTTATTTGTAAGACGAGTTGATTCCGTTAAAACTTATTTATAATTCACGTTGACTTTCCTGAAACTTAGTCATATTTTTAGTTGACTACCTTAATAGATGGCCTGTGGTTTCATCTATTCTATATACATGTTCTCCATTCTCAAGCCTTTGCTGTTCTATATTGATGTGCCTCCGTCTGTTCTCGAAAGTGGATTGGGGTGTTGATAGATATGGGAAGGGGTGCTGGAAGAACCGGAATAAGTTGTTGGAAGATATAGGATAAGTTGTTGGAAGATATAGTATCTGTCGTTGGGGAATATACTATCGTGAACCGCACAACAGCTGTTGTGCGCTTGCATATCAGCTGCTGTGCGAATGTCCATCAGCTGTTGTGCACTCGTCATCCACCTGTTGTGCGGTAAGTTTATATACAGAAATGCGTCTGCATTTTTTGTTTATGTAGCGAATCTTTTTATTTCGTTTTGCTTCCAAAGAACTTCATATCTCTCTGGGCAGTATGCATATTGTATTTTATCTGCAATTTCAGGAGAGAATCGGCAGGAATATCTAAAGCTGCTTCCTAATTTTTAAAAAATGAGTTCCTTATGCAATATAGTTTTAGATTATCCGTTATATAGCAATCCGCAAAAACGAAAATGATGCTGATGTTTGGGAAAAGATGCAATCACGTCTTATCGTTAATAAGAACATGAGCCAGTCTTTATCTGAGAATAATCTTGGAAAAAAGAACTTCAATATGCTCATAGAACGTTTGAAATAACTGAAGAAAGGGTACGGGGTATCTTAGGCTACTTTTTAAAGTATTCTAAGTGTCAGAATGTTGTTTTCTGAAATCAGCAAACAGTCCGGCACGGGTGAGCTGGATGCGATTGCCGATTCTGTCGAACAGTCGCACCCCATATTCCTTCTCCAGCTTCTGTATGTGCTTGCTTTACATATCCTCCATCGACAATCCTTGGTATCCGATATCGAATTTCTTGAATTTTCCTGTAGCCTGGAAGAAATGCTCGGCTTTATCTTTTAAAATGCCGAGATTTATATCCTTAGCTTGGCGTTTTACCTCATAAAAAATAACCTTCTGCTCCAGTTCATCGGCAGCGATAATATCGATTTCATTCTCTCCCTTTCTGTCCCACCAGGAGGCTATCTGGGTATATTCTTCGCTCTCTATCATCTTGGCAATAAAATATCTTTCCAGAACCTTGCCGGTGTATGTGGTGTAGCTCTTATCCATGACCATTTTTAGTTTTTTATTGGCGCCAACCTCTATCATGTATCCATATTTGTAGATGTAGCGAAACCAGACGCGAAGGAAGTTGTCTTCTATCTGATAGCGAATGTTGCGATTGGTCTTTTGGAACATCGGTATATAACGGGAGATCAGGCTATAGTCGTTCTCCAGTTTGGTGAGATAGCCCGAAAGTTCTATTTTCATGATGCTTTCTATTTCACCTCGAGTTGTGTAGCCTGAAGCGATAAGTTGCAGTATCTCGAAATAGCGGGCATAGTCTTTGCCAAATTCTTCTATCAGTATATTTTTTCCTTCGTAGATGAAATAAGAGTTTTTTGCAATAAACCGCTCTGTCATCTGTTCCTTGGTCGTGGCTCCTGCATCCATCATCATTTCTACATATTCTGCTACTCCGCCTGTATAACTGTAGAGAGCCAGTAGATCATCATTGGTATAGGCTGGATTATATGTGGAGAGAATTTCCTTAATGACAGAAGGGGGAAATGGAGTGACTTTTATTTCTCCAGTCTGCCTACCATAAAGAGGTTGCTTGTTATTTTTAAAGATGATGTTCATAAGTGAATAAACAGAACCGCAGACCACAAGATTAATATGAGCTTCCTGTTTGTTTAGGTCCCATATCTTTTGCATATCTGAAAAGATTGATGGATTAACCCGCTTGAAATCCTGAAACTCATCAATGATGAGAGTGATAGGGCGAATCTTGGATAGTTGAAGCAGATATTTAAAGATGTCAGCAAAGCGTGTTACTTCACCGAGAATAGGAAGCTGAAGTTTGCTCGTCATCTCTTCGATAAAATCTCTGCAGAGTTCTGCTTCTGATTTTCTTGCAACAAAGAAATACAGCATATCCTGAACATCCTCGTATGCTTTTATCAATAAGGATGTCTTACCGCTACGTCGGCGTCCGGTTACGATTGTAAAACGGGCCGTTTGCAAAGATAGATTTCTTATCTCTTGCAATTCTTTTATTTCGTTTTGTCTTCCAAAGAACTTCATATTTCTATAATTATACAGTTTCTTTTTTATGTTATTTTTCGAAACCGCTGTTTCGGAAATGGCGGTTTCGAATGCAAAGGTAATAAAAAAGCCTGAATGTCAGCTTGTTTGTTTGCTAATTTAAGTTTTTTTATTTGTTTGTGTGCTTCTTGTTTTTCCGAAATGGCGGTTTCGAAAGTAAAAATGATGAAGCTGCCAGAATTGAGGTCATATTCTTTTCTGGGCAGTATGCATATTGTATTTCATCTGCAATTTAATCTTCCCTCTTCATTTTTCTTCTCCCTATGTCAGTTTTTGTCGCCACCGGATTGTAATTTTGCAGCAGAATTGCAATAACTCTATATAATAAGGTATGAATGCAGAAAGAAGAGGGGTTAGGAGTCCCTGAAAATAAAATATAAGAGGAATCCATAAGATTTCTTGTTAAAAGTTTGGTGGTTCATCAGATTTTTACTAAATTTGCCATTGGATTAGTGACAGGGCAGGGTAAAGTCCTCGCTTGAAGTCGCTATGATGCAGAGAAACAAGATAATCTTGTGGACACGAGCAAACTATTCAGTTCTGTAGGTTGAAATCTGGTAAATTGAAACGTAGAAAGAACGAGAATTTGTTTGAGCGAGTCTACACCGTCATATGGTGTGGATTCCTCTTTCGCATTTTCTTTTCTACGGGTTTTACCAGAGCCTAACTTACAAGGAAGTGGAGAAAGTAGGGGTTCGCACCATCTTTTTTCATTTATGAACCATTATGGACTTGTTTGGTTCGCAGATTTTTCCTAACTTTGCAGAAGATTAGCTGCACCTCAGCATAACATTCAAGCAAGCTTGATGATTCTGCTTTCGGTTTGCATAATCTTTGCAGAAGATTAGCTGCACTCGGCAATTTGAAAGCAAGCTTTCATTGCGCTCGTTTGCATAATCTTTGCCCCTTGAAAGTAAATGATTCGCTGTTTCGGCAGAAAGCAGGAGCAGTTATATATAATGAACTTAAAAACAGAATGCTTATGAGCAAGGTATTTCAAGTCAAGCCTAAGCGCCTTAAACGCTCTAACGGTACCGTCCTCACTCCCGATATGGTAGTGACAGTAACAACCATGCAGCACACCGCCACCCCTTTTTACAATGGAGCCAAGGAGGTGCAAGAAGCCTACATGCGCATCTATGCTTTCGACTATAAGAAAGCATGCTGCAATCCGAATGATTTTGAATTTATAAAGTTGGACTAAAAATATAATATATGGAGTTGACAAGTTTAGAAAAAACATATTATGACGAGTTTTCCAAGTCTTTTGGAAAATATGGAAATGGTATTCCGAGTGAAGAATGGGATCGTTTGAGTAAAGTTCGAAAAGGCTTGGATATTACATTAAAGCGCTCAAAAGAAATAATAGAGGCAGTACAAAACCATGTACGTATAACAGAAAGCGAGTCTGCGAATGATGGTAATATGTTATCAATCTTTAAGCGTGGAGTGATGTCATTGCTTCGCCATCATAATAACAATGACTGTTTGATATTGAATATTTCTGATTCAGATAAGAGTGCTATTAGAAATAATTTTGGATTAGGATTAGATGAGCAAATTCTTTGGATACGTGATACTTCTTTTTGGAGTAGCAAGAATCAGGGACTTGTAATAACTGATAAGCAAATAATCTTTATACATGACAATGATACCCCAAATGATAAAACTTATATTGAATTTAATGATGTTCATCATGTAGAATATCGTGAAATGTCTCTGTTTGTTTGGAATTATCAAGAGGAATATGTACAATTTCGTTTAGGCTTATTCTTCAAGGACTCTACAGAATCGAATGAACTCATTGAGGATGCAAAACAATTGGCTAAAGTTCTAACGGAAATGGCAAAATCTGTTGGACATGTTGAGACAGAAACGGTTTTTGATCACATGTCTAATTTGCTAAATAAGGAAAATTATGATGAAGTTATAGATTGTGCAAAGCAAGTTGTTTCTGATAATGGCTATGATAATGATTCTAAATGTGTAGCTTACATGTACCTTTCTGAGGCTTTGTCCAAAAAGGGAGCATTGGATTCACACAAGGGAATGAACTCTTACATGCGAGATGCGATAGAAGCATGCGACCTGGCTCTGGAACTTTGCGAGGATGAAGATCCTTACAGATACACTATATTCAAACAGAAAGGAGATATAGAACAGGTGGCTGATGATGTGCGTTCTGCTCGTAATTGTTTTATAGCAGCTATGGATTCTGAGGACTTTGACCTTAAAAAGAATGCAAAAAATTCGTATGAGTTGTTGACGCGAGAGATAAGCAGCGACAAAAGCTCGTTTTTGAATGATGATTATAATAAACGTAAGTTCTTGTTTACAGTAAGCAATGACAAGCAGATTCCTGGTTGCTATGACAAGGAGGATAATGTGCAATGGATTTTCTCTCTTGGGCTGATTCCTGACTATATTAATTTTCCAGTAGGTCATCCGCAGCCTAATACGCTTTATATTGGACATCCATTGAAGCCAGGAGTTTATATTCCTTTTGAAAACGCAACGGAGCAGTTGTTCATGGAAAAGGTACGTGAGTTATGTTATCTAGCTCAATGCTTGGGAGCTGTCGAAATTAAATTCAAGAGAATTAAAGGTCTTGATGTTTCCAACTCTGAGTCTTCATGTGTAGAACGCTCTGGAGAAGCAGGACGCAAATTCTTAAATGTAGGAGGTAGCCTCGGTGTTTCTGGTTCAGAAACCAACACCTATTCGTCTAAAGATGGTGTGGAACTTGTTCAGTGCTATTCTCCAATAATGAAGCCGTTCTGTCCAGAAGGAATGGTTTGGTATGACTCAGACCCTACATGGCAGACATTGGTGAAGCAGAGACTGAATGGTAATATATTGTCTTACGTTGAACATGTTTCTTCTATTGAAACAACAACTGTTTCATCCAATCAATTAATGTCCTTAAAAGGTTCTTTTGAATATCTCTTTGCTAAGGCAAGTGGGTCTTATGATGCTAAAACGGATAAGACTTTTAGTAAGACAGAAGAGATAGAATGGGAGATTGATATGAAATTCAAGCCTTTGCAGGAGTTTGACAATGCTTATGTCACTAATAGTCAAGCTATCGATTCAATTGACCAAAGTCTGAATTCTGAATTGTCAGAGGACGAGTTGGCATATAAGGAAGAAGTAGAGTTCTGTTTGGAAGATGCCTCTGAAATAGATGCTCATTCTCGTAAGTTCTTGGAACGTAAACGTCAGAAACTCGGATTGTCAGAGACGAGAGCGCAAGAGATAGAGGACATGGTAAAGGCTTCTTTGGTATCTTTTACCGATGAAGAAAAAGAGTACATGGAAGCTCTCGATGATGTAATTGAAGATGGAGTAATTCCAGATAATGTCCGTAGATTATTGGAGCGTGAAAGAAAATCATTGGGAATCTCTGAGGAACGCGCCAAAGAATTGGAAGAAATAAAATGTAAAGCATAATCCTGATAACTTAATTAGTTGTGATAAGCTTATCGCAACTAATTGGTTATCATAAAATAAAATGAACTATGAGTAAAGTATTTCAAGTAAAGCCTAAGCGCATCAAGCGCTCGAACGGTACCGTCCTCACTCCCGAAATGGTAGTGACAGTAACAACCATGCAGCACACCGTCACCCCTTTTTATAATGGAGCCAAGGAGGTACAAGAAGCCTACATGCGCATCTATGCTTTCGATTATAAGAAAGCATGCTGCAATCCGAATGATTTTGAATTTAAAAAGTTGGACTAAAAATGAAAGCATGATATGGGTAATGAATCTAATAAATGGAACCAGATAATGGTGGCAGCAATGGCTGTTCCTGGTATAAAGGTGAATAGAGCTTCCTTTTTACAAGAAGAACTTTCTAACCGTCATATTGACCAAAACACTATAAGTTTGTGTATACAAGAAAATCCTGTTAAACATATAACCATGGATAAGCTTGACGCAATAGCAAAAGCTTGCATCAAGAATCATACGATAAAGGTTACTTCTATATCTGCTGCAGCTGGAATTCCAGGTGGTTTTGCTATGATAGGAACATTACCTGCTGATACTGCGCAATATTATTATCATGTATTAAAGCTTGCTCAGAAATTAGCCTACATATATGGATATCCTTCTTTGCTGGACGAAAATGGAAATCTGACAGATAATGCTATCAATGTATTGACAGTTTTTGTCGGTGTTATGTTTGGCGTTTCATTAGCTAATCAAACATTGTCAAAAATGTCGCAGGCTTTTGCTGAGCAAGTGGTTAAGCGTTTGCCACGTATGGCCTTGACTAAGACAGTTTGGTATCCTATAATTAAGCAGATAGCAAAATGGTTAGGTATCAAGGTGACAAAAGATAGTTTGGCTAAGGGAGCGGCTAAGGTGGTTCCTTTTTTAGGAGCTGGACTGTCTGGTGGTATAACATATTTAACGTTTAAGCCACAGGCAAACCGCTTAATGAAGCATTTGCGTGAGGATAGTAATGTCTTTGCTTCTGTGAATTATGAATAGACAGAAAGTAAATAATTTTATTCTTTAATAGGAAGTATTATGGTAGTAGTTAGAACAAAAGAAGAATTGCAAGAAGCTATCAAAAATAAGGTAGATTCAATAAGAATAGAAGGTCCCTATGCTGGGATTGTTGCTCAAAAGATTCGTTCAAGAAAGACGGTGAAAAAAGTGGCAATAGGAGTTGGAACTTTAGCCTTGGTAGGAGGTGTAATAGCAGCTCCTTTCACTGGTGGTGCTTCTTTGGCTGGAAGTGCAGTGGGATTAACTGCTATGGGATTGACTGTTGGTGCGATTACCATTACTACAACTCAATTAGCAATGCTTCTTGGATTTGGTGCATTTGCTATTTATAAAAAGTATAATATAAAAATAGGTGTGGGGGATAAGTATATAGAAATGTCGTCTTCAAAATAGATTATTACATAATAAAGTGAAGTTTGCTATGGCTAAAGATTTTATTGATTTGAAAAATAAACTTGCAAGACAGATATTGCAGAAATTGCCAAAAGAATTAAGTCAAGATAAAACAGAACAAACGTTGTATAGACTTTCTTATGGGTGTTTCGAAATTTCTGGTTATAAGGGAAATTTGTTAATAGAGTTTAATGAAAATGAACCAGGATATGGAATTTATTATGGTTTTATGATAACTCAAGATGGGATTGATGCCCAAAAAGCTTCCACAATAGATACAATATTTACTCCAATTAGACAACATTTGGAGCTTATCCTAAATAAGGACGTTTATTTGACGGATGGAATTTACTATAATCGAATTTATTGGGCATTTTGGTTGAGATGTGATGATTTTGATATAGAGACTGCGAAGAAACATATGGAAATTATTCAAGATTATTTCAACCAGTTGGCTATTTCTAAATATAATGTTGTAAAGATATAATATGGCAAAGAACTTTGACGAGATTCTGACTTCGATGTTAGAACAATTAGAGAATAATCCTGACCAGGATATTGATGTACTGGTTAAGGATGAGTGTGAGAAAATGGGAGTTTCAGAGGAAGGCAAGGCTTTGCTCTCCGAGACTAACGAGTATATTGATGGCTTTGCAGAGAAAATGGTTGCATTGCAAACGGCTAAGGAGGCTGGAAAGTCTCGTAAGCAATGGATGCTTGAGGAGATGGACCGAATATTGAAGGGCCGTGACGAGCAGGAGAAGGCTGAAATCGTCTCTGCCATTTCTGATGCTGGTGAGAATGTGAACAATGAAACTTTAACTAACGAGGAGGACTAAACTTATGAAGTACACTGAGTATAATGAAGATGCAGGGCGCAATGAGTTTGGTGCTCATTTGGAAAGTGAAAGCAGAAAGTATTCCGCCCTTCAATCCTTGTTGGCTGGTAAGCTGTTGGAAAAGGATGAGATCGAGAGTCTTCGAGAGTTTAAGTTTGTTCAGCAATTCTTGGATTCCCCAATCAGTGATGCTTCTGAAGCAAAGTTGAAGAAGGCTTTTGCTGCTGCCGTTATAATGGCACAAGAGCAGGGGACTTTGCCTTTCTCTCTTGCAGACAAAAGTCCAATAGCTATTGCAAGTGCCATTGATGAGGGATTAAATCGTGTTAAGTTTGCATACAAAGTTTCGAAAGAGGAGCTTGATGTCGTTGAGGTGGCGGATAAGTTGATAGATGCTACAGTAGCTCGTGTGGTGACAGTTGCTGACAAAGTGATAGAGAGGGGAGTTCCTGTTGTTTTGGATAAACTTTGTAAAGTAATAGCCAAAGTTTATCCTCCTGCAACAGTTTTTGTTCCTGTTATCAAAGCGGCAGAGAAATATATAGTGCCTATTGCTAAGATGGCGGTAAGAAAGGGATTGTCTGTTGTGGCGGAAGGTGCGAAGTCTTTTATTCGCTCAACGGTTAAAACATTGAAAAATGGGGTTAAGAAGTTTGTTTCTTGGCTGGTGAATTAAAAAACATTATTGGTTATGAGAATAATAGTAAAGGCGAAGCCTATACGAATAAGAATAAAGTCTGGTGGGGAAGAACACTCCTCACTTGACTCTTTGCGCCAGAATCTCTGTGTGCAAGACTTGTGGCCATTGGTAAAAGACAAGCGGTTGTCAAGATGGTTGAGGCAGTTGGGTGAAGTGGATTTGGCTCATGCGATAGATGCTTTGTCTGTAGGTCAACTTGATGTTTCTACATATTTTAAAATATTATTTCTCTTTTTTAAAGATGAAATGTATGCTCATTGCGTAATGGATCTATATGCTTTGGTTTCATACTGGCATGATAGTGAAATGAAGATGTCTAAAAATTATAAGTCATTGCTCAAATTTCTGTTAAGTCAGTATAAAGGTGCCAAATACTTATTTGACCACTATCCTAATGAGATTTCGGTTTCTGAGTGGTGGAACGTATTTTGCAAGTTCCAGAGCGATGAAGACCCTGATTTTTTGTTTGCACAAGGGAAATTGGCATTTGATGGCTTTACAAAAAGTGATGGCATAAAAATTAAGGATATAGTTCTTGCTGAAGGCTTGATAAAAAAGGCTGCGGATTTTCATAATCAAGAGGCTATTGATTTTATAAATTCTAATAAGTTGAACGTTGCCAAAAAGTTAACGATGTTGACTCCTGAGGCAAAAGTAAAGATTGATAGTCTAATTATTAGATGGAAAGAGGACAGATTGGGCTTTGTAACCAAAAAGACTATTTACGATGAGGAGATTGTATGGAACGTCAAACAATTACTACAGGAATTTACATCTTTGTGGAAAACTTATACCATGTTTAGTTGGAAGGATGTAAGAGAAGAGGCAGAAGCTAAATATGCTGAATTAGATGAATCGGATATCTTTTATAAGGAACGTAAGTTTGTGTTGGATTTAGTAAAATATTCTTGTAATGTGAAAACATCTGGCTTATTTGTGAAATTAGCAGAAGATTACCATTATCCATTGGCACTATATATGATTCGGATCACCAACAAAGGTGCATTGACAAAAAAAATGCAAAGTATGATACAGGATAATGTTTTGAATGATTATGGCTTGCAAAATAGCATTGATGGATTTCGTTTTATCAATGCTAAGTTTGCTGATAGGCTAGTTTTTATAGTTGACCATTTGTTTAAATATTAAAACCTTGCGATATGAACAAGAAAGTTATTTCTGATTTTCAGAAGATGATAGATGTCAATACACCTATCATCTATATCAACGACTATGATTTTGTACGTATAGACGAAATTATAGTTGAGATAGTGGGCAATAGTAAGGTATTTGAATGGAATCCTGCAACAGGCACAACCAACTTTAAAACGAAAGAAAGTCAAGGCTTGGGAGAGAATGATACACTGGAGCAATTCTTGCGTGATAAATATACTGTTGATGTCAATCTAAAGGAAAAGTTCTTGGTGTTGAAGGATATTCAAGATTTTATTGAAGAGCCGGCAATCAAGTCATTGCTTCAGTTGATAGCCCAACGTAAGTTGTATGATAGGGATTACAACACAACCGTCATTATAGTTTCTTCTGTTCTTAAAGTACCGCAAGAATTGGAGAAGTATGTGTCCTACTTGGATATTCCATTCCCTGAAGAAAAAGAAATCAATCAGCTTATAGACGAGCATGTAGAGGTGAACTGCTATGACAATTTCAAAGATGAGGACAGAAAGAAACTGATGCCATCTTTGAAGGGTATGACGAGCTTTGAGATAGACCGAATGCTTGATATGGCAATGAGCAGCAATGGCTCGTTGAGTGCAGAGGATACTGAAATGATTCTTCAACAGAAGAAGGCGATGGTTAAAAAGTCTGGCTTGTTGGAATTGATTGACACTCCTGCGTCCTTGGAAGATATCGGTGGTTTGGATGCTTTGAAGGATTATCTGCGGAATAAGTCGAAAGTGATTACTGACTTGCCTAAAGCTCAGGAATTTGGCGTTTCAATACCTAAAGGTGTGTTTATCGTTGGTATGCCTGGTTGTGGAAAGTCGCTGTGTGCGAAAGCGTCGGCTGCATTGTTTAACACACCTTTGCTGAAGCTCGACATGGGCAGTATGATGGGAAAGTATGTGGGTGAGAGCGAGGGCAACTTGCGTAAGGCTATTAAAATTGCTGAGGCTGCTGCGCCTTGTGTGCTATGGATTGACGAGATTGAGAAAGCCTTTTCGGGTGTCGGTGGTAACAACGACATCATGGACCGTATGTTCGGCTATTTCCTTTCGTGGATGCAGGAGAAGACGAGTAGTGTTTATGTTATTGCAACAGCTAACAATGCTCATAATCTGCCTCTAGAGCTAAAGCGTAAAGGACGCTTTGATGAAATATTCTGTGTTAACTTGCCGAATGAAGATGAGCGAAAGAAAATCTTTAAGATTCATATTGGTAACAAGAAGCAAAACCTTGACGAAGCAGCATTGAATTCTGTCAGTCTGATAACCGAAGGTTTTAACGGTGCTGACATAGAGTCGCTGGTGAACGAAGCTGTTGAGAAATGTTTCATAGACAGCTTGGATAATAAAGGCACAGCCTTTGATGAGAGACTCTTGAAGAACATCGCAAGTAAGACTGTAAGCATTACAAAATCTTGCAAGAAACAGATTGATAATATGAAAAAAGCATTCAAGGAGAATAACTTCAAGGATGCAACAACTGGTGATATAACAACTTAAAAAATGAAGCATTATGGCAAAGAATGAAAATAAAATCTTAGAGGAGTTGAGACGAAGAGGCAAGATTTATGAAGATCCTGCTCCTGAAGTCGGAGGCTTTACTGGCTGGTTGATAAGCTTGTTTACCAATAAAAAGTAAGCCGCATATACTTTTTTCTTGATGTTCTGTCACCATTTGACATCTCTATATAGTTATTTCGCAGCCGAAATCAAATGTATAACTATATTAAGGTAATGTAACAATGGAAAAGAACATCAAGAAAAGAGTGTGTAGGTTGGCTGCGGTATTGAGTGCCGGGCTGGTAGTATTTTTTAATTTTCTGTCATATTTTGGTCTTTGCTGTTAAAAAAGTTCCGGAAAATTTGGTGGTTATCTTGATAATTACTACATTTGCAGAAGGATACTCCACCTCATCATATCGTGAGTTGGGTATTTCCTTAGTTAAATAAAAAAAGAATGGAATATCAAGAAATAGAGGCACTTATAGCCTTAAAAGAAAGTAAAAATTTGGAGTTTAAAGAATCGACAGGTCAATTAGACCGTTCGATGGAAACTTTATGTGCCTTTCTTAATGGCGATGGTGGTATTGTACTTTATGGAGTAAAGGACAATGGAAATGTTGTAGGTCAAGAAGTTTCTGATAGTACAAAACGTGCTATTGCTGAGGCTATTAATCGTATCGAACCTTTTGTGTCTTTGGAAATAAACTATGTCCGGATTCCAAATTCTGATAAGTTTGTTATAATTGTCAATGCGGAAAAACAACGTTTTATGCGTCCTTTCGCTTACAAAGGTAGGACTTATCTTCGTATAGAAAGTACTACTACGGTAATGCCGCAAGAGCAATATAACCATTTGTTGATGCAACGTGGTGGAAAATATGGTTGGGAAGCAATGGTCAATCCCGATTTGAAAATATCGGACCTTGATGAGAATGCCATTCTTGGTGCAGTACGTGAGGGTATAAGAAATGGTCGTCTTCCAGAAGTGACTATTCGGGAAGAAATACCTACGATTCTCAGGAAGTTTGGTTTGCTTCGTGATGGGAATTTAAATAATGCGGCAGCTGTGTTGTTTGGCGTGGATTTCTATGACTATCCGCAATGTCTTTTGCGAATGGCACGTTTTAAGGGAACTACCAAAGAAGAGTTTATTGATAACCAAAGAGCGCAAGGTAATATTTATATCTTGCTTGATGCAGCAATGGCTTTTTTCTTTAAGCATCTTTCTTTGTCTGGGAAGATAAATGGACTTTATCGAGAAGAAGAATTGAGTATTCCTTACAAGGCTTTGCGTGAATGTTGTATCAATTCACTTTGCCATCGTTCGTACCATCATCCTGGTAGTTCTGTCAGCATAGCTATTTATGATGATAGGGTAGAGGTTACCAATACAGGAACATTTCCGGCAGATTTGTCAGTTGAGCGATTGATGCAAGAGCATGATTCCAAACCTCAAAATCCAATCATTGCCAATGTGCTTTATAAGAGCAAGATTCTTGAAAGTTGGGGACGTGGTATTGGTACGATGGTAGATGAATGTAAACGTGTTGGATTACCTGCGCCAGAATTCAAAACAGATGGTAATTTCGTGACTGTAGTCTTTAAATATAACTGTGATGGTGTTAACCTACAGTTGGTAAATAGCAATCCAACAAGTACCCAACAAGTACCCAACAAGTACCCAACAAGTACCCAACAAGTATTGGAACTTGTCGGAATATTGAAGGATGGAGAGTATTCTGTTAGAGAAATCATGTCTTTTTTAATGTTGAAGGATAGGGTGAATTTCTTGTATAAATACTTAACACCAGCATTGGAAGAAGGATTGGTTTCCATGAAATATCCTGATAATCCAAAGCACCCAAAGCAGAAGTATATGCTAACAGAAAAAGGACGAAAAATATTGGAAAAATAGAATGAATAGCAGTAATCTATGTGTTTAATACTTTTTTCTTGATGTTCTGTCACCATTTGACATCTCTATATAGTTATTTTGCAGCCGAAATCAAATGTATAACTATATAAGGTAATGTAACAATGGAAAAGAACATCAGGAAAAGAGTGTGTTGGTTGGCTGCGGTATTGAGTGCCGGGCTGGTAGTATTATTTGGCTATTGGTTCTTCTTGAACCCTCATGGCTATTGGCAAAAGAAGAAGGAGGCTGAGAAGAATGAATATATGGATAGGAGGATGCTTTGGCGGAAGTCGGAGAAAATGACAATGCAACAGATGTTGTCGGATATGACGCTAATGGCTAAGGGGGATTCGGTCCTGGTTTGTTGGCTAACTGGTCTCTCGCTTCCCGTTTATCGTGACTTCATTCATGGTACTGCGCAACCTACAAGGAATGCTTGGGCTGAGACAAGATATTGGTATATGTCTTCTCTCGCTAAAGGCAGAGAATGGATGGAGGAACGTGCCAAGACGAGGATTCACAAGAGCCTGATCTTTGTGGAAACGAGTAGATTTCAGGTGCAGAAGGATTCCTTGAAGGATTATCGTAAAGAGAAACTTACTCCAACTGAGATTAGAAACAACAAGATGTATCTAAAAGATAATTGTCAGTATAGATGAAATCATAGCATAAATAAAGTGTAACGAAAAATGAATAAAATTATAGGGCTTCTTGTAATGGTTTTCATGTTCCTACCTTGGCGACCAATCGTTGCAATAGTGGCAGCAGTATTGTTTGTCAACATCAATGGTACGGAATTGTATGGATGGCAAGCTGGATTGGCGCATGGATTGTTCTTCCTGCCTAATCTGGTAAGGCATCTCTTTGACGGCGATGTCCTTTTCAAGGCAACCAATTGTACTACAGGTTATCATGTTGCCTGGTGGATAGCTACAGTCGGTTCGTGCATTGGTTGGCTCGTTGATGCAACCTTCTCTTTTATGAAGGCATCGGTATTTGTAGGTAGTGATAAAGAATAAATAAAAATAAATACGATGAATAGTATGGCTGATAATCAAAAAGTATATCAGGCAATCAAGACGATTGCTGATGAACTCTGCAAGGAGAACAAAACGTATCTTCGTGCAGATTTGGCTTTTGAACTGAAGAAGTATGGTATAGCTTCCGATTCCTCGGAGGTGAGTAAGCTGGTATTTGATGCCTACAGATATTTCCATGATAATGGCAATATCGCCATTGCTTTTGTTTCCAATAATTCACGTACAACTCTTGTGGCTGAATACAAGTTGAATGATAGTTTGGAACAAGGCAACAAGGAGGAGGCTTTGAAGATTGCCGAGACGGAATTGGCGTTGTCTTCATCTGCTTTGGAGCAGTTGAAGGAGCAGGTGGAGCAGAACCTTAACCTGGTTCTTGCTAAGGGAACGTCGAAGATGGCGGATTTGCTCATGGGTACGAATGGCGTGAAAGATGTAAGAAGTAAGGCGGCTACCATGTTTGATAAATATATCAAGATGGTGGAGGCTTATCACTATGCTGAGGATAGCGTTCGTGGAAACATCGAAGATTTTACTTCCTTGCGTAGTGATATCGGGACGGTTTATCGTGATTATGCCCTGAAACTGATTGATATCTATGGCGACTCCATCAAGATGGTTTCACCAGACTTGTTCGACTTTAAAAGAATAGAGTGGCTGGATGTGGACGAGATGCTTAAGTATGTGGAGTTGGAATATAACAAGCTCACGGAAAAATGTACAGCTTTGATTGGTGAGATTTCTGATAGCTTCCGTACTTCTTTGCAGGGTTCTTTGCAGGCTTATAAGTCTTTGTCGAATGGCAACAAGTCATTGGGCTTGGCGATGGCAGGACTGACCATGCTCGAACACTATATGGGAGCAAGTGAACGCGCTAATCGTTTGAAGTCTGATTTCTCAGTTTTCCAGATGAGCGTGAAGCATGATGCCACTCGCATCAAGGCTGATATGGGACGATTGTTGGTAATCTGCAAAACGCTCAATGATGTGGTAATCCCGAAGGCGAATGTATTCTTGCGTTATGGAGAAAAACTGTTGGCTTCAGACTTGAAGGCGACGCTTGATGCTTTGTATGCGGATGAGACTATTCGTCCATTGGAGGAGCAACGAAAATGTCTGCTTCAGCAGATGAAGGCGCTGGACATGGAAATGAACGACCATCTTCAGAACATCGATGTCTATACCTCGCTGATTAATGACATCACCGCTACCTTGGAGTCTAAGCAGGGAAACTATATGGAAGCGAAGGCGAAGAAGCCTTCCAAGCCTTTCTTCCTCGTCAACTGGATCACCTTTGGTATGGCCAACAAGAACTACTATCGCGACTTTGCTGAATGGAATGCGGTATGCTTCCCTCTTGTGAGAGAATACGAGAGCTATCAGGTAGATTTGAAGTTGGATAAGGAGGAATTGGAATCGCATCGTGAGGAACAAACCCGCATCAAAAATGAGTATGCCAAACTCTCCAGTGAACTGGATAAGGTTTCTAAAGAGATCAGAAGCAAGATAGTTTGCTCTGACAACTTGAAGCTGAAGATGCTGAAACATCTCCGTGATATGGTTGCCATGCTGAAACTTGGACGTGAAATCATGGAGAGCAAGATAGATGAGAAGTTGGTGCATACGGTCGATATTCCTGATTATAGGGAGGCTGCCAAGCTTCCTGCTGATGTGGAGCAGAACCTTTCTCAGTTTACAGGAATGTTGGCGGATAATCTTCATGCCGACAAGGATATGGCTAAGAATTTGCTCGATGGAGTGGAAGCATACACGAAAGACCATAAGAAGATAGAGGGTAAGACCGCACAACAGAATAAACCTGCAGAGTATAGCGAGGAAGACTTGGCGCAGTTAACTGGTGCGATGGAACAATCCTTACAGAAAGGTATTGCTCTGTTTGATAGTTTCGCTAAGCTCAAAGCGCAGCAGCTCAACGGAAAGCTGGCTTCTGTAGCTTATGATAAGGAGTTGAAGAAACATGCTGATGAGTTTAAGCGTGAAATGGTTAAGATAGACAACAAGAGTGCTTATCTTCGTGAGGTGTTCAAGCGTATCAATCTGGCTGGTAGTGAGGAGGAACGTAAGCAAGCTATGGAGTTGATGAGCGACTTGAGCGGTTACTCTCTTTCGGAACAGGAGTTCACAGAATTTATAAATGGTAAGAAACAAATAGAATTATAAGGCGTATGGAAAGTTCAAGAAGACAGCAGGCCCAGGCTGATTTGGGCATGGATTTCGCAAAAGAAGATCAAAAGCGAGAGGCGGCTCTTGCCAAAGAACAGGCGAGGGCTGATAAAAAAGCAGCAAAGCGTAAGAAGATGATGAACATGCCATCATATCGTCTGATGGTAGGTACGGCGAAGTATATGGACAAGTGGTTCTTGGATCCTATCCTTGGCTTCATCCTTCCTGTCGGTATCGGTGATGCTTTGACGAGCGTGTTTGCATTCCCATTTATCTATTACAGTCTTTGCGTGGTTAAGTCGATTCCGCTGACTTTGGCTGTCATCTATAATATCTTGATGGATGTGCTGATAGGTGCCATACCTTTCTATATAGGTGATGTGCTGGATGTATTCAAGCGTTCGTATGTAGAGAACCTGAGATTGGTTACCGGGTATATCGAGGATGATAAGGAGATTATCAATAAGGTGAATAAGAAGGCATTTTGGACGGCTGTGTTCATCGTCGTGCTTTGCTGGTTGATTTATGTGGTGATATCATGGGCCATTCGCTTGGGAAATTGGATTGTTTCATTATTTTAAAATATGAATAGCAACATTTTCTTTCAACCCTTCGTTGGCAAGGATTATGCCAACGGGGGGATATTTGGCAAGCGAATCATGATATTGGGCGAGAGTCATTATTGTGGTGAGAGTTGTGCGGATTGTGGCGACTGCCAGCTACATCGGGAGTGTATGAACTTTACGCAGCAGGTGCTTGATGATTATCTCAATGAGAACAAGGAACGGCAGAACTGGATGCGGACTTTCTTGAAGTTTGAGCGTTCGCTGGTAGGTGAGGAGACTGATCAGGCGATGAGGCTGAAGATTTGGAACTCGGTCATCTTCTTCAACTATCTGCAAGTGGCGATGGGTGGCCCTCGCGAGGCTGGCACTGCCGAGCAATATCGCCAGGCTGGCAAGGCATTCTTTGAGGTCATCGAAAAGTATCAGCCTGAGTATATCATCGTATGGGGCAAGAGGCTTTGGGATAATCTTCCTAATGTGCGCTGGCAGGATAGCGATGACATCGTAGTGGATGGTTATCCTGTTGCTACAGGTGCTTACCTTCTGAGTAATGGTAAGCAGGTGAAAGTGATGGCGGTGAATCATCCTTCCGTAGGCTACTCCTGGGACTATTGGTACAAGGTGATACAAAGATTTTTGAGATAATTTTCTCGCTTGTGTCACGATTTGACACACCATACCATTATCTTTGCAGCTGTAAACATAAAACAAGGAATTATGGCACAGATTACAATCAATATCCAGACTTTGGACTGGACAATGGGGGAAACCGTAGGCTTGCACTTGATGCTGAAGAAAGGCAGCAAGGCAAGAATCGCTTGGGGCGATGGAAAGGTACAGGTCGTGACAGGTAAACAGAAACCTGCTTCCGAAAAGTTGGCTTGGGTGGAGGCAGGTCATGCCTATCCTGAGAAGGGCATGTACTACACCATTACCATCTGTTCGGAAGAGGAAGATGCCATTATCGGATTTGATGGCTGTGGCATGTTCGAGGTGAAAACCTTGGATGTGATTCTCACGGAATGTCCTAACTTGCGTATCTTGGGCTATTCTGGGTATGGCGAGGAGAAACTCGACGTGAGCAAGAATCCTTTGCTGGAGTTCATCGACTTCCACGAGATAAGAAACGAGAAGTTGGATTTCTCTGCTAATCCACTCTTGGAGGAGTTGCATATCGAGGGTGCCAAGGACTTGGTGTCTTTGAATTTGAGTAAGAACGACAAGTTGCGTCGCTTGGACATCTTCATGTGTCACAATCTCCAGCATCTTGCCCTGAGCAATCAGTCGCAGCTGAATGAGGTGGATTTCGCTCTCACTCATCTCCGTCCCAAGGACTTGGAGTATTTGGAGAAGACGTTGAAGCGAAACTCTCCTTACAAGGTACGGGGTGGAAGTTTCGGCGATGATAAGATAAAGGAAATTGATAATGGTAAAATAGTAGGGGAATATGAAGGAAAATTGTGATTGGAAAAAATGCTTGGACAGAATTGAGGATAAGGGATTTGACGACGATGATGCTTATTCAGAGATTCTAGAATATATCCGAGAGGTGGCTACTGTTGATGAGAAACGTGAGGTGCTACAAAATGTGGAGCAACGTGTGAAGAAAATCGTGAACTATGATTTTGCAAAGGCATGGTTCCTACGTCGCATGAGTGAAAGTGAGCATGATGTCATCGAAGACTTGATGGGAGTAAGATATGTTGTATTGAATGAGATGATGCTTCATCCGACTCCTGCCGAAGTGGAGAGATTTCGCTATCAGAATGATAAACTCTTCAAATTGACTCAGGAATGTTATGCCCAGTGCAGAAACATGTGGCGCACTTTGTTTCATACGCCTTATAAGGTGGATGATCGCTATCGTTATGAGGTGGAAGGAGTGTTGCGTTTCGAGTATGGAGATGACGATGCTGTAGTAAAGATGGAGAACGATGATTATTACGGATCTGATTTTCAATATATGATTCATCTGTTAGATGAACTGATGAGTGCAGGACGCTGTAAGATGGATACAATTTTGAATGGAGTCTTTGGCACATTTGATGGGGCTACCGAGGATGGGTATAAGCAGATAAACAACATGTTGGACGATGGAGATTCCTGGGATGAGTGTAGCCTTCATAAACCCGAGTTTGCTGATATTTGCGTTTGTTATGCCATGCATGCTCTGCATACGCATCAAGACTATAGCCTGCCCGACATTCTTCGCATGGATGATTTCGTGGTAAAGGTTCATTTGCAATATGAGAATGAAGTTTGCGATACGAGAGATGCTGAGATTGGACCGCTCGATTATGAACCATCGTGGTTCCAAAAACTTGTAGAGGAAGATGTGAAAGAGTTCGGAGGAAAACATACGCTGAATCCGACAAGAAAGAAATAGCATATAAAATAAAACAAGAAGTTTAACGTCATATATAAAAAATAGAAGATTATGAAGTTAGCAGAAGCATTGAGCATCAGAGCCGACTTGCAGAAGAGAGTGGCTCAACTGAAAGAACGTATCAAGGAGAGCGCCAAGGTACAGGAGGGCGATGAACCTTGCGATAACGTGGAGGAACTGTACAAGGAACTGGATGAAGCACTCGTCCAGTTGGAAGACTTGATTTATCGCATCAACATCACCAACGTTCAGATAGTTCAGGACGGAGACTCCTTGACTCGATTGATAGCCAAGAGAGACGTCTTGTCGATGCGTGTCAAGGCATTGAAAGAGGTGGTGAACTACGTAGCAGCCAACGATACTCGCTTTGGCAGAAACGAACTGAAATATGTTAGAACCATAGATATAAAGGCTCTTCGTAAGGAGGCTGATACCTATGCCAAGCAGTATCGGGAGCTCGACCTGAAAATTCAGAGTTTGAACTGGATTGTAGATTTGGTGGATTTGCAAGACTTGCCCCGATAATGGAGCGAGGATTGAAATTTTCATTAAGTAGATTAAAACTTTCGGAGAAAAGATAGAGGCAGCAAGAGGCTGACATCAGGCAATAGGTCTGTGTTAGCATTATTAAAAATTCATGTGTTTCATGCAAAGAGACGAGTTTGTTCACAGTTCATTTCAAGCATCGGGCACAAGTGTATCGCGCATTGGTATATGACAAAAGTCAGAAACGCCAGCATTTAGCATTACCATTTTGTTGGCTATCTTTTCTCCTTTTCTTTTTAGGCATTTCTCGTAAATATTCATTAGATTTTTAGAGATTATGGACAATCGTGTAAAATTCTATAGTTGGCTGATAGGCCTCTTGGATCGTAAGCATCTTACCTTTGAGGAGATTGCTAATGAGTGGCGTGATGCCAACGCTAATCAGGATGAGGATGAGCTGGACAAACGTACCTTTCATCGTTATCGTGAAAATATCCAGTCGCAGTTTGGCATTACTGTGGAATGCGACAAGAGCGACGGCTATCGGTATTATCTGAAGCGTGATCCGATCGCTAATGATGATGTGACGGAATGGATGCTGAGTTCCCTGCGGTTGGCTTCGTTAGGTGATATGCTGAAATTTCATAACAAGGTGATGCTCGATACGCCGCCATATAACACGGAATATCTGGATGATATTCTTGCAGCGATAGATAAGCAATATCTGCTGAAGTTTAAGTATGTTTCGGGGTTCGGGGCAGAGAGCGATATCGTGCTACAACCGGCTTTCGTGAGATATTTCAAACAACGGTGGTACGTTGTGGGAGTGAAAGTGAAGAGTGAAGAACGAAGAGTGAAGAATTCAAGTGCTGAGGTTGATGGAGATGCTGATTTGAATGCTGAGGTTGATGAGAAGAAGCTCGTTCGCTGTCTTCCTTTCGACCGCATCAGTTTCCTGAAGCTTATTTGCGAGAAGCATCCGTTGTCGGCAAGGATGAAGAAGTTCCTGACTCCAGAGAATTATTATGAAGACTGCTTTGGCATCTATCGGATGGAAGATGTGCCCGTGGAGAAAATCCGCATCCGTGCCTTCTATCCGGAATACAACTACATCGAGGAGGTTCCGCTGCATGAGAGTCAGCAGAAAGTAAAGGAGTCGAAAGATGGAATGTATCGGGAGTATACGCTCACTGTCCGCCCCAGCCGTGATTTCCTTCAGGAACTGTTGTGGCATGGCAGAAATATCATCGTACTGAAGCCTGAAAGCTTGAGGCTGGAGATGATTGGTATCTTAAAGGATATGACGAAGAGCTATGAAACGGGCGAATGCCTGAATGGGGAGGAATAAAAGAATCCTCAGATCGGGAACACACTGTGTGCCCAATCTGAGGATACGATGACTGTCTCCTTACCAAGATACTTTTCTATCTTGTCGATATATGATTGACGAATAATAGTTTCCATATTACTTATAAATGAAATTTTCTGCAACTATACGATTTTTATCTTTTATAATGGATGAAAATCCTAAATATTTTGCTTTTATCTTCTATAAAAGATAAAAAATGGCGTTTTATTCTCATTTTATGATAATCATAAAGTGATTATTTATCTTCCTTCAGATACCAGTCTTTGATGTATCCGGAATAATGCTTGGCAAATTCTTCGGCTTGGCCAGGAGCACAGACCTTCACTTTTTTGGCTGGAATACCCGCCCAAATCTCATGTGCAGGAACCTTGGTGCCATGGGTAACTACAGCACCTGCAGCAATAATAGCCCCTTCTCCAATGTCAGCCTTGTCAAGCACAGTGGCATTCATGCCGATGAGTGCCCCTTTTCTAACGGTAGCTCCATGAACGATGGCCCCATGTCCCACAGATACATCATCCTCCAAAATGCAAGGCATCGTACCGGTTTGATGGATGCAGGCGCAATCCTGGACATTCACTCTGTTTCCACATCTGATGGCATCCACGTCAGAGCGCAATACCGCACTATACCAGATGCTGCAGTCATCACCAAGAATACAGTCGCCGGTCAGTACGGCATTCTCAGCGATAAAACAATTCTTTCCCCATTGAGGTGTTTTTCCTTCTACAGTCTTTATAATAGCCATATTGAATATATATTTAAATTTTGGTGCAAAGGTAGCAAAAAATATTGGAATCACCTTATACTATTTCAGATACTTCTTCAGCCACAAATCGAAGAACTTGTCATATACCACGTAGGCATCATTCTGCTGGGTGATGAACTCCTTCTCCAGCAATCCCTTCAGAGCTGAGTTCACTGAGCTTGGTGACGGGAGATGATATTTCTTTGCGAAGGCTCCGCTCTTTACGCTTCTGGCTTCGCCCTCTGCAGAGATGGCGATGAAGACATTGCGCTGCTTTTCCGGCATCTGGCGCAGAAGGGTCTCGTAGGTGTCTGATGCCATGTTGAGATTGTAGTTGATGGCATCATCTACCATATCCAGAGTGCAGGTACCTTGTTCGGGAGTCTTGAGGAAGAGGACATTCATTACTCGCTGGATGTATGAGGTGATACCATCGAAACGGGTGAAGAGTTCTTTGATAATGGCAGTATCTAGATGTTTGTTGTGCTCCTCGAACTTGGTTGTGGCAAACTCCTTGTATTTCTCAATATCCAGCGGCTTTAGGTTCATCAGTGTTACGCTCTGATAGAAAGGGCGGGCAGGGGATGTGAACATCTCTGCCATTAGATGGCGATGAGAACCCGAGAAGATGAAGTGGGCATTGGTGCATCGCTGGATATAGGTACGGAGCAATGCCTCTATCCGATTATCGGCATAGTTGGTGATTTGCTGAAACTCGTCGATGGCAACAAGACATGGCTTGTCGGCTTGGTTGAGATAAGTGAATATCTCATCAAGCGTAATTTCCGGATTCATCATGTTGCCGATGCCTATTCCCCAAACTGGAGCCCCGTTGATATCGAAAGAGATTTCTGAACGGAGAGAAGAGAGTGCCATCAGGAATTTCTCCCAAGCGCTTCTGCCTTTAGGACGAAGTTCGTCAATGATGGCTTTGCCGAACATATTGACCAGATCGCTGACGGAATTGGTTGAATAGATGTCTATGATAAAAGTATAATAATCTTTTTGGATGACTGGCTGGGTAAAGCAATGGTGAATCAGCTCTGTTTTTCCGATACGTCGAGGGGAAACCAGAGCCATATTATTTTCATTGGTCAGCATCTCTGTGATATGCTGGGTTTCTTCCATACGGTCGCAGAAGTATTCCGGACCGGCATAACCGTTTGTGACAAAAGGATTTTTCATTACCATATCTATACCTTATTATATATTCTACGGCTGCAAAGATACAACTTTTATTCCAATTATCATAAAGTGATTATCATAAAATGATAATAGAATACAGAATTTTTATCTTTATCGTGGATAAAAGCTTGAAATTAACTGCTTTTATGATAGCAGCGTATTCTCCTCATGGCAAAAGGGGGCTATTGAGAATGCAAACGGACTCGTTAGGCAGAACATTTTACAGAAAAAGGGTTGCAATCCTGGAAAAGATGGATTGCAACCCTTTATACCTTATTATATATAAGAGTTAAGATAACTCTATCATATACTTTTGGGGGAACTTATTACAGCTGAGCCAACTCTACAACCTTATCTACTGCAGCGCTCAAGCCGTCCTTGTTCTTACCGCCAGCCTGAGCATAGTGAGGCTGACCGCCACCGCCACCCTGAATCAACTTGGCAGCTTCGCGAATCATCTTACCAGCGTTCAAACCGTGATCCTTAACCATATCATCGCTGAACATCACGCTGAGCATAGGTTTATCGTTGAAGTAAGAACCTACTACGCAGATCATGTTCTCTGGCAATGCCTCGCGAACCTTGAATACCAAATCCTTGGCAGCTGCTGGCTCCATTGGCAATACGGCGGTAACAACCTTCACGCCGTTAATTTCCTTGGCATTCTCAACAAGCTTATCCTTGGCACGCTCCACAGCCTGAGCCTGGAACTTCTCAACATCCTTCTTCAAGGCATCGTGCTCGTCGATGTACTTTCTGATAACACCCTCGAGATCCTTGGCGTTGTTGAACAAGCCCTTCAAGGCTACGATGGTATCCTGCAAACCGTAGATAGCCTCCTCGCATGCCTTACCAGTCAAAGCCTCGATACGGCGGATGCCGGCTGCAACGCTGCTCTCAGAGATAATCTTGAAGAAACCGATCTTACCAGTGCTCTTGGCGTGAATACCACCACAGAACTCGGCAGATGGACCGAAGCGAACCACACGAACCTTGTCGCCATACTTCTCACCGAAGAGGGCGATAGCGCCAAGTTCCTTAGCCTCCTCGATAGGAGTATCGCGGTGCTCATCCAATGGATAGTCGGCACGGATCATCTCGTTTACCATGTGCTCTACCTTGCGGAGCTCCTCATCAGTTACCTTCTGGAAGTGAGAGAAGTCGAAACGCAAGGTGTCCTTATCTACATAAGAACCCTTCTGCTCTACGTGGTCGCCCAAAACCTGCTTCAGGCAGTAGTCGAGCAAGTGGGTAGCTGTATGGTTGGCTGCACTTCCCTCGCGGTTCTCGATATCTACGCAAGCCATGAAATCAGCGTTTACATCCTTTGGCAACTCCTTTACGATGTGGATGCTCTGGTTGTTCTCGCGCTTGGTGTCGATAACCTGAATGGTCTCATCCTCGCTTACGAGCACACCCTTGTCGCCAACCTGTCCACCCATCTCACCATAGAATGGAGTGTTGTCGAGTACCAACTCATAGAAAGAGTTCTTCTTCTGAGTCACCTTGCGGTAGCGCAGGATGTGGCACTCATATTCTGTATAGTCGTAACCCACGAAGTTCTGGTCGCCTTCTTTCAAAACTTCCCAGTCGCCGTTCTCTACAGCAGCAGCATTGCGGGCACGTTCCTTCTGCTTCTTCATCTCCTCGTCGAAGCCTGCAGCATCTACGGTGTAACCATTCTCACGGCAGATAAGCTCTGTCAGGTCGAGAGGGAAACCGTATGTATCGAAGAGGCGGAATGCGCTTACGCCATCAAGCTGAGTCTCGCCATGAGCCTTGAGCTCGTCCATATCGCCATTGAGGAGGTTGATACCCTTCTCCAAGGTGCGGAGGAATGAATCCTCTTCCTCTTTCATCACACGGGTGATGAGCTCCTGCTGGGCTGGCAACTCTGGGAAGGCTGCCCCCATCTGCTCTACCAATACATTGACGAGCTTGTACATGAATGCCTGCTTCTGACCGAGGAATGTGTAAGCGTAACGTACGGCACGGCGCAAGATGCGTCGGATTACGTAACCTGCCTTGGCGTTGCTTGGCAACTGACCATCGGCGATAGAGAAGGCTACGGCACGGAGGTGGTCGGCGCAGACACGCATAGCGATGTCGATCTTCTCCTGCTCATCCTTACCCTCACCATTCTCACCAGTAGGAGTAGTGAAGCCATACTTCTTGCCAGAGATAGCCTCGATTTCTTTGATGATTGGTTGGAAGATATCTGTATCATAGTTAGAGTGCTTATCCTGCAACATGCGAACCAAGCGCTCGAAGCCCATACCTGTATCGATAACGTGCATTGGGAGAGGTTCGAGAGAACCGTCAGCCTTGCGGTTGTACTGCATGAACACGATGTTCCAGATTTCGATGACCTGTGGGTTATCCTTGTTCACCAACTCACGGCCTGGCACCTGAGCCTTCTCCTCTGGAGTACGAGAATCCACGTGAATCTCTGAGCAAGGACCGCAAGGACCTGTATCGCCCATCTCCCAGAAGTTGTCGTGCTTGTTACCGTTGATGATGTGGTCGGCTGGCACGTGCTTAGCCCAGTAACCTGCAGCCTCGTTGTCGCGTTCCAGACCTTCCTCCTTGCTACCCTCAAATACGGTAACGTAGAGATCGGCAGGGTTGAGTTTCAAAACTCCAGTAAGATACTCCCATGCCATATCGATGGCGCCTTCCTTGAAGTAGTCGCCGAAGCTCCAGTTACCGAGCATCTCGAACATGGTGTGGTGGTAAGTATCGTGACCTACCTCTTCGAGGTCGTTGTGCTTACCGCTTACACGGAGACATTTCTGAGTATCAACACGACGAACATCCTTGCCTGGGTCTTTTGTACCGAGGATGATGTCTTTCCACTGGTTCATACCAGCGTTTGTAAACATCAGCGTTGGGTCATCCTTGATAACCATAGGTGCTGATGGAACAATCTTGTGGCCTTTACCTTCGAAGAATTTCTTGAAGGATTCGCGCACTTCATTAGCTGTCATCATATCTTTTTTATATTTATCTTTAATTTCTTTTTCCTGTTTGGGAGAGGGGATTGAGTGTCCTCTCAGAAAATATTTTTGCCCTTTAGGGCATTTTCTTCCGAAAATCTTTGCAAAGATAAGAAGAATTGTTTAATTTTGCAACTAAATTAATTATTTTTGAAATTAAAGACGGAAAAAATGGCAATAATTCCAGATAAAACAACGAAATTGTACTATTCTATCAAGGAAGTAGGTGAAATGTTTGGGCTAAATGACTCAACGTTGAGATATTGGGAAAAGGAGTTTCCTTTTCTCAAACCGAAGGTTGCTGGCAACAAAGTGCGCCAGTATACTGATAAGGATATTGAGCAGGTAAGGCTCATCTACAACCTTATCAAGGTGAAGGGATTGAAGATTGCGGCTGCCCGTAAGTATCTGAACCAAAACAGAACGGGTGCCGAGAAATCTTCTGAAGTTCTCGACACCCTTATTTCTGTAAGAGATCAGCTCAAAGAGCTCAAAAAGCAGCTCGATGGACTGGTTTAGTAACTTTAAACTTTATGGTTAGTCAGGGTTACCACGCTTCTTCGCCGAAGACATTCTTGATGGTAACTTTAGCTGCTTCTTTCTTGGTGAGCTGGCGGCTCCAGGCTACGCGGCCCTTGGTTGCAGCACCTGCACCATGGTTGTTATATTCGCTGTAGCGGGCTGTCTGTTCGTTGCTCTGCTTGCCCCAGTTGTGCCATCCTTCAGGACGGATGTGGCTGCCCATTTCGCAATTCATGAAGAGGGTAGCTGCATAAGGGCGCCATGGACGGCCCAGATAAACCTTGTCTACGCCTGGCTCGGCGGTAAGTTTGCACTTGTTGAATACATAGCCATATTCCTGACCGGCTGGGCTGGAGGCAGCTGTAATGTAGCTGTTGGCCTTGCTGCGAATCTCACAATTCTCAAACCATGCTCTTCCCGGACCAAAGATGAAATCGGTGGTTCCTTCGATGTAGCAATCGTAGAAGGCTGAACGGTTGTTGGCTATACCTGTATAAACGGTATCCTGATTGCCCAGCAGACGGCAGTTCTGAACCAGGATATGTTCGCCTTCAAGATGCAGGGAGACAGCCTGTCCCAGTTTGGCTGCATTGTTCTCGATGGTGATGTTTTTCAGGGTGATATAACTGCCCTGTACCTTCAGGGTATAAGTGCGGAATGTGCCCATCGGTTTACCCTTTACAGCAGCTTCTGAATCGAGTCCACCTACAGGCATCTTGATGTTGGCATGATCGTCCCATGTGATGATAGTGTTATCACGGTCTTCACCACAGATGGTGATGTTGGTGAGCCATGAAGGGAGGATGAGTTTCTCCTTGTATACGCCTTTCTTAACGTAGATTACCTTGCTGTAATCCATGAAAGCGCGACATACTTCGATGGCTTCGTCGATGGTGCGGAATTCGCCGGTACCATCACGGGATACTACAATCGTGTCGGGGTTGTCATACTTGTTGGCTGCTGCCAGAGGCAACAGGGTCAACATCATTAAAAATGATAAGAATAATTTTTTCATATTGTTTTTAAGCTTGTTTTTTTGAATCTGTTTTTATAAGATGTTGAAATCTGTATGATTTCATGGAAAATCGCCAGATTTAAAATCCGGCGATTCTCTATTATTTATCTTTTCTTTATTATCATAAACTCCTAAGTTACAGGATTCTCTGTACTTCCTGCAGATCATCGATATTTCGGAGTTGGTTCATAATGGTTTTGACTTCTTCGCGGTCGTGAACACGGAGTTCGATGGTTCCGTCGAAGATGCCGTTATCACTACTGATTGTTATCTTGTGGATATTGATGCCTAACTGGTCACTAATCACCTTACTTACATCCAGCAGCATGCCCTTGCGGTCGATACCCTTGATTTCGATGGTAGCATCGAAGAGTATCTGCTTGTGCATATCCCATTTGGCATCTACGATGCGGTTGCCGAAACTGGACTTCAGTTTGGCTGCTATGCTGCAAGAGCGCTTATGTATTTCGATGCGGTTCTTGTTGTCGATAAAGCCCATAACGTCATCGCCAGGAATCGCATGGCAGCAGCTAGGGAAGATAAACTGGTTGATGTTCTCCTCGGTCAGGATGAGTGGCTTCTTCTTGTTGAAGTCCTTACCTACCACGAAAAGATCCTGAGGTTTCACGATGCCTTTTTCTGGAGCCTTCTCCTTACTCTTGCCCAGGAATGGGATATAATTGCGCCAGCTGCTGGCCTGCTGTTTCTTAGGCTTGCCCTGCAATTCATCGAAGTCTTTATCGCCCAGGATAATCTGATGGTCGCCCAATGACTGGAAGAGGGTTTCAGGCTTCTGGATATTATGAAAATCGCATAGGCGGTCTACCACCGACGCACTCATCTCGATGCTGTTCTTCTTGAGCCATTCGGTGAGTATGTTTTCTCCCTTCTTCTGAACCTCTCGTGAATCGCGGCGCAGGATGGCCAGAATCTTGCTCTTTGCCTTGGCCGAACTGACGAAGTTGACCCATTCTTCCTGTACATGCTGGCTCTTGGAAGTAAGAATCTCAACCTGGTCGCCACTTTGCAGCTTATGGCTCAGCGGAACCAGCTTATGGTTTACCTTGGCTCCAATGCAGTGGCTGCCCAGGAAAGTATGAATCTGGAAGGCGAAGTCGAGGGCAGTACAGCCTGCCGGCATCGTCTTGATTTCTCCCTTTGGTGTGAAGACGAAGATTTCTGAAGCATAGAGGTTCAGCTTGATGGCATCGAGGAAGTCCATGGCATCCGGTTGCGGATCGTCCAGAATCTCCTTGATGGTGCTAAGCCAGTCGTTCAGTTCGTTCTCATCTTCTGAGTATTCACCCTCGTTTCCTTCTTTGTATTTCCAGTGGGCAGCAAATCCCTTTTCTGCTACCTCGTCCATACGGTCGGAACGGATCTGCACTTCTATCCATCTTCCCTGCTTACTCATCAGGGTAACGTGGAGTGCCTGATAACCATTTGCTTTCGGATGGTTCAACCAGTCGCGTAGACGGTCAGGATGGCTCTTGTAGATTTTGCTGATGGCTACGTAGATATTGAAACATTCGTTTACTTCGTTTGCTCTTACCTTTGGCGTAAAGATAATGCGCACAGCAAGAATGTCGTAAATCTCATCGAAGGTAACGTGCTTATTTTGCATCTTATTCCATATAGAATAAGGGCTCTTCACACGTGCTTTAATCTTGTATTCTACACCTAACTTGTCGAGTTCTTCGCGGATAGGTGCAGTAAAACTCTCGAAAAGGGTATCGCGCTGCGATTCTGTATCGACAAGCTTATGCTCAATATTGGCATACTCCTGTGGATGGTCGTAGCGGAAGCTGAGGTCTTCGAGTTCGATCTTGATTTTGTTCAAGCCCAATCGGTTAGCGAGAGGTGCATAAATATACAAGGTTTCGCCCGCAATCTTGTATTGTTTGTTGGCTGGTTGCGATTCCAGCGTGCGCATGTTGTGCAGGCGGTCGCAAATCTTGATAAGGATAACACGGATGTCATCGCTCATAGTGAGCAACAGTTTTTTGAAGTTTTCTGCCTGTGCTGATGCCTTATCGCCGAAGATTCCACCACTGATTTTGGTGAGTCCATCAACGATTTGTGCCACCTTGGCTCCAAAGATGTTTGAGATATCTTCTACGGTGTAGTCGGTATCTTCTACCACATCATGAAGCAGTGCGGCACAGATGCTCGTTGAGCCGAGCCCCATCTCCTCGCAGGCTATCTGAGCCACGGCGATAGGGTGCATGATATATGGTTCACCCGAGAGGCGGCGCACACCTTTGTGCGCCTGTCGGGCGAAGTTGAATGCCTTGGTCACTATATCTACCTTCTTGCGGTGTCGTGAACTCAGGTAGGTGTCAAGCAGGTGTTGAAAGGCATCGCCAATCAACTGGTTATCAGCCTGCTCTCTTTCGAGGTCTTTCAAGTTCTGGTCATCCATAGTGGGGTCCCTCCAATAAATTTTGTTCTTAATTAGACTGAAAAAACTACAGCGGACGTAGTTCTTTTATTTCACTTTGATTTTCTTTCCGGCACGGATACTGTTACCCTTGATGCCGTTCAGTTTGCGCAGTTTCTTAACGGTTGTTCCGTGGCGTGCTGCTATTTCAGAAAGGGTATCACCATTCTTGATGGTTACACTCTTGCTGCCTTGTTTCCTGTTTCTGCCTCGCTTGCTGCTCTTCTTGCTGCGTGAAGAAGCACTGTGGCGACTGTAGCTGCTTCGTGGGCGGCTATAGGTAGGCTGTGCATCATTGACATCTACGGTAGCGCGCTTCAGGAAGAGTTCATCAGCTCTGTAAGCACAGATGCTGTCCTGCTGGTCGATGAAACTGCCGATGAGGGTAGATGGAAGACGCAATGCCATCGGATGGTTCAAACCGTTGATGATATCATGACGGTACTGTGGATTCAGATTGCGCAGGTGCTCGATGTCGATGTTCAGCACTTTGGAAATCTGTTCCAGGTGGATGTCTTTTGATACTATGATGGTATCTGTCTTTACTGGCAGTTCGCTTACCATAGGGCAGATGTTATGATCGCAGTAGTAGTTCATGATGTAGTTGGCAGCGATGAAAGCTGGTACATATCCACGTGTTTCCTTTGGCAGATATGGATAGATGTTCCAGTAGTCGGCGTTGCCTTTTGCACGATGGATGGCCTTGTTGACATTGGTTGGACCGCAGTTGTAAGCTGCAATCACGAGGCTCCAATCGTCGAATATTTTGTACAGGTCGCTCAGATAGTGAGCGGCTGCATAGGATGCTTTTACCGGGTCGCGGCGTTCATCGATGAGTGAGTTTACTTCCAGTCCATATCGCTTGCCGGTAGGCAGCATAAACTGCCATAAACCTGTGGCACCAACGCGTGATACAGCTTTAGGGTTGAGTGCCGATTCAATAACTGGCAGATATTTCAGTTCCAGTGGCAGGTTGTAAGCCTCTAATGCCTCTTCGAAAATAGGCATGTAGAAGTTACTTGCTCCCAACATAAAACTTACCGAACGGCGTAGTTTGCCGCTGTATCGGTCTATGAATTTCTGTACTACCTCATTGTATGGCATTTCGATGATGGTAGGCATTCTCTTCAGACGGTCGATATACACTTCCTTCTCGAAGACAGGGTTTACATCGCGGTATTTGCAGGTTGTATCTGCCATCATGTAAGTCTGTGCATTGTAAAGGTGGAGCAGGCTGTCGAGGTTATCTTCCATTCCCTCAGGTACTTCGATTTCCTCCTGCTTTCCGTCTTTGTCGGTAACGGTGATGATAGCATCGTTATCTGTTTCTTCTGTAACGTCGGTTTGGGCATGAATGCCTTGTAAGCTGAACAGCATCGCTGCTGCCATGACTAGTATTTTCTTCATATTGATGTTTTATCTCGTCTATGTTTCTAATTTCTATTTTGCGTTATAATATATATAGGTGTATTCTAACTCCTCACGCATTAAAATGTGAGTGAGCAACTTACGCCGAGGCTTCCAGACCGCAGCGGATTGGCAGTCTTGTTGCCGTTATTCAGCATGGTAGGCTCTATTCTGAGCGAGAGATCATCGGAGATGTCAAATTCCGAGAGCGATGCATCTACGTAGGCATCAATCACTGAGAAGGCATAGATGCCTATCATGACGAAGGTTCCCATGTCTCTCCAACGGCGATATTTATCTTTTCGCTTGCGGAAGATTTCCTTATAGCGTTCTATGTTCGATTCGTTGATCTGGGCGCCCAAGTGCAGAAATTGATTGTAGCTTTGGGTGTTGGGGTCATCGTCCATAATATCCATGTAGGCTTGCGAATAGTCGTGATACATCTGGTTGTTCCAGGTGATGGCGTATGTACAGCCTACGAAACCGCCATAGATGAAAGGCAGTTTCCAATATTTGCGATTGTATATCTGTCCGGCACCAGGCAATACCAGTGCCAACCACATGGCGCGCTTGGTGTCTGGTCGCCAGGTAGCCCAGTTGCGCTTTTTGCGTACAGGCTTTACTGGTTGGTTAAGGCTTGCCAGTTTGCTGCTGTCTTGTGCGGTAAGCATCGAGTCGATGGCTATTTTTGCCGAGTCGGCTGATGCAATGGTTGGCACATCGGTCACTTGTTTCTTTTGTTTCGACTTCTGTGCCTGTGCGCCCATCGGTGCCAGAAGCAGCAGGGTTGCCAAACAGATTTGTGATATACTGAGTTTCACTTTTATTCTTGCTTTAACTGATCGAAAACATTCATGATGTGCTCCAGCTCCTCTTCGTTGGCGAATGGAATGCTGATTTTTCCCTTGCCCTTAGCTGAGCAGGTGAACTGCACTTTGGTATTGAGAAACTGTGACAGGCGGTTTTTGAGTTGTGTAAATTCCTCAGGCATCTGAGCCTTAGCCGTGATGGTTTTCTTACCGCTCTCGATATCTTCTCCGCTCTTGAGTCGCTGTACCATCTCTTCAACCTTTCTTACTGAGTAGCCGTTCTTCTGTATCTCCTTGAACAACTTGATTTGCAGCGAAGGTGAGTCGAGAGCCAGTAGGGCGCGGCAATGACCCATGTCGATTTCTTTCTTCTGTAGTGCCATCTGCACCTGGGCAGGAAGTTTGAGCAGTCGCAGATAGTTGGCGATAGCTGCACGGCTCTTGCCCACACGTTCTGAAATTTTCTCCTGTGTCATACCCTCGTTTTCCAGAAGGTGTTCGTAGGCGAGTGCTATTTCTATGGCGTTGAGGTCTTGGCGCTGGATATTCTCTACGAGCGCCATTTCCATTACGTTCTCATCGCTGATGGTGCGGATGTATGCAGGGATAGCTGTCAGCCCCGCAAGTTGTGAAGCGCGCCAGCGGCGTTCACCGGCGATAATCTGGAATCTGTTTTCTGAAACCTGTCTTAAGGTGATAGGCTGGATGATGCCTATGGCCTTGATGCTTTCGGCGAGCTCATGTAGGGCTTCGTCATCAAACTCCCGGCGTGGCTGATTGGGATTCGCCTCAATCTGGTCGAGAGGAATTTCATTGATGGTACTGCTGCCCTGGGTGCGCACTCCCTCGGTAGAGATGAGGGCATCGAGTCCGCGTCCTAAAGCGTTGCTCTTTGTACCGTTGTTGTATTTCTTGTGTACTGCCATTTTTTTACTTTTAATTTTGAACATTGAACTTTCTAAAAGGGTTCAATTTCCAAATCTTAACTATTCTTGTTGATAATCTCCTTTGCCAAGGCCAGATGGTTCTTGGCTCCATTGCTTTCTGCATCGTAAAGGATAACTGGGAGACCATGGCTCGGGCTCTCGCTCAGCTTCACGTTGCGCTGGATTACGGTCTTGAACACCAATTCCTGGAAGTGGCGTTTCACCTCGTCGTATATCTGGTTGGCAAGGCGTAGACGACTATCATACATGGTGAGCAGGAAACCTTCTATCTCGAGTTTCGGATTCAGCTTGCTCTTGATGATCTTGATGGTATTGAGCAATTTGCTGATACCTTCAAGAGCGAAATATTCACATTGAACTGGGATGATGACACTGTCGGCTGCCGTCAACGAATTGACGGTGATGAGACCGAGCGAAGGCGAACAGTCTATCAGGATGTAGTCGTATTCGTCACGGATAGGCTGCAGCAATGTCTTAATCACCTTTTCGCGATTTTTGAGATTCAGCATCTCTATCTCGGCACCTACCAGGTCGATATGACTAGGAATGATGTCGAGTCCATCAATGTCGGTGGTGTAGATGGCATCGCGCACGTCTGCATGGTCGATGATGCATTCGTAGAGCGAGCAGTCTACCTCGCTGATGTCCACGCCCAATCCACTGGAAGCGTTTGCCTGTGGGTCGGCGTCCACTACGAGTACAGTTTTCTCTAGCGTGGCAAGCGATGCTGCCAAGTTAATGGTGGTAGTAGTCTTTCCTACACCGCCTTTTTGGTTAGCTAATGCGATGATTTTTCCCATTTTCTTAGTAAATTTTCGGCAAAGATACAAAAATATTGTGAGAAAGTCGCTATCTTTAAAGGTTTTTTCGTACTTTTGCACCAAAAAGAAAGATATTTTTATGGAAAATAAGAAACCGTTAGTATTAATTTCGAATGATGATGGCTATCATGCCAATGGAATCAAGACCCTGGTGAGCTTTCTGAAAGACTGGTGCGACCTGCTGGTTGTAGCACCGGAAAGTGCCCGTTCGGGATTCGCCTGTGCCTTCTCGGCTACAACTCCCTTGCGCCTGAAGCGTCGCCACAATATGGGGAATGATGTGGAGGTTTGGTCATGTAGCGGCACACCGGTTGACTGTGTGAAACTGGCATTGGATCAGTTTCTTGCTGATCGCAAGCCAGATCTGATTATCGGCGGTATCAATCATGGTGACAATTCGAGCGTGAATAATCATTATTCGGGAACTATGGGTGTAGCTAAGGAGGGCTGTATGCAGCATATTCCAAGCATAGCCTTCAGCAGTTGCAATTATGATGAAAATGCTGATCTCACTCCTTTGCACGATGGGGTACTGAAGGTTGTTAAGATGGTGCTGGAGAAGGGATTGCCAGAATATACCTGTCTGAATGTCAACTTCCCGGCTTTGCCTCCGTTCAAGGGTTTCAAGGGTTGCCGGATGACTCATGGCTCCTGGATCAATGAGGTGGATCATCGCACTCATCCGCATGGATATGATTATTATTGGATGGTGGGTGAATACCGTAATGACGAACCTGAGGCAACGGATACCGACCAGTGGGCTGTGAATCATGGTTACATCGCTATTACCCCAACTAAGATTGATGTAACGGATTATGATTGGTTAAAGAATTTTGAATTATGAAGTATTACCTGATAGTAGGCGAGGCTAGTGGAGATTTGCATGCCAGCAGATTGATGCGCTCGTTGAAAAAAATAGACGAGTTTGCTGAATTCCGCTTCTTCGGCGGTGATTTGATGGCTGCTGAAGGTGGCACTCGCGTCAAGCATTTTAAGGAGTTGGCTTATATGGGCTTTGTGCCTGTACTGCTACATTTGGGTACCATCTTTTCGAACCTGAAGAGATGCAAGGAAGATATTGTGAAATGGAAGCCGGATGTAGTGATACTGGTAGATTATCCAGGATTTAATCTCAAGATAGCTAAGTTCTTGAAAAAGAATACCAATATCCCTGCCTATTATTACATTTCTCCTAAGATATGGGCATGGAAGGAGTGGCGGATCCGCAGCATTAAACGTGATATTGCTGAACTCTTCTCAATCTTGCCATTCGAGGTGCCGTTCTTCGAAAAGAAGCACCGTTATCCTATTCACTATGTAGGTAATCCTACGGCTCAGGAAGTAGGGGAGTTCAGGTCGGGATATCATCAGAGTTTTACGGAATTCTGTCAGGAGAATAATCTTGACACTTATCGCCCTGTTATCGCTTTGCTGGCAGGAAGCCGTCTGCAGGAAATCAAAGACAATCTGCCGGCGATGATTGAGGTGGCTGAGCGTTTTGAAGATTATCAGATGGTGCTTGCCGGTGCTCCTTCGATAGACGATGCTTACTATGAGAAGTTTATCAAAGGTACACCTGTCAAACTGGTGCGTAACAAGACTTATCCGCTCTTGTCGCATGCTTCGGCAGCTCTTGTTACCAGTGGTACCGCAACTTTAGAGACGGCTCTTTTCGATGTGCCTCAGGTGGTATGTTATGAAACGCCTGTACCTCATCTCATCCGTTTCGGTTTCAAGCATATCATCAAGGTGAAGTTTATCTCGCTGGTGAATCTTATCGCCAATAAGGAGATTGTGCCGGAGATGCTTGCCGACCGCTTTTCGGTTGATGGTATTGCCAACGAACTTTATCAGATTCTTCCGGGAGAACCTGGCAGGGATAAGATGTTGGCAGAATATCAGGAAGTTCGAACTCAGTTAGGCGATAAGGTTGCGCCGGATGAGGCTGCGGGCATCATGTTTGATCTTCTGGTTAAGCGTAGGGAAATGCTTCTCCGTATGGCTCGTGAGCGTGCTGAAGCTGAAGCCAAAGCTGCAGCTGAGGCTGCAGAACGTGCGCGACAGAAGGCGATAGCTGAAGCCGAAGCTGCTAAGAAACGTGCCGAAGAGGAAGCTTTGGCGGCGCAGAAACGGGCAGAAGAAGAGGCTGAACTGGCAAGAATAAGAGCAGAAAAAGCCCGACTGGCGGCTGAGGCTAAGGCACGTGAGGCTCAGCAGCGTACAGCCCAGGCACAGTATGAGGCGCAGGAAGCCCAGAAGGGTGAACGCTTTGAAGAAGAACAGGAAAAAGGTGAAATGTTTTGATAAAAAGCAATCTCTTTCAGTTCTGTAGCGGATATCAATCCGCTGCAGAACTGCTGACTAAGGCTGATTTGTAATCTGCTACCTATGTAGGAGTATTAGCTATCCTAAAAAAACAAACCCAAAAATATATATTTAATTTTAAACCCTAAAAAAATGAAAAAACTAATGACCCTCATTTGTGCCCTCTTTTGTATGGCACAAGTGTATGCAGCAAACCCTGTAAAGCAATGGGGACAGTTGCAGGTAAAAGGTGCGCAGCTTTGCGACCAGAGTGGTAACCCTGTAGTGTTGAGAGGCGTGAGTCTGGGATGGCACAACATCTGGCCTCGGTTCTACAACAAAAAAGCGGTGAAATGGCTTGTGCAAGACTGGCATGCCAACATCATCAGAGCAGCCATGGGAATTCAGATAGACGACAACTATCTGGAAAATCCAGACTTTGCTCTGAAATGCATTACCCAGGTGGTAGATGCCGCTATCAAGAATGATACCTACGTGATTATCGACTGGCATGCACACAAGATGCATACAGCCGAGGCTAAGGCCTTCTTCGGAAAGATGGCGCAGAAGTATGGTAAATATCCTCATGTGCTTTACGAACTCTACAATGAACCTGTTGAGGATAAATGGGAAGACTTGAAGGTATACGCTAAAACCATCATCACGGAAATCAGAAAGTATGATCCGGATAATATCATCCTGATGGGCTGTCCGCATTGGGACCAGGATATTGATATCGTAGCAAAGAGCCCTATCGAGGGTGTGGAGAATGTGATGTATACCCTTCATTTCTATGCAGCTACCCATAAAGATTATCTGCGTGATAAACTGGAGGCTGCCGTGAAGAGCGGTTTGCCGGTCTTTGTATCAGAATGTGCTGGTATGGAGGCTTCGGGTACTGGTCCTCTGGCTCCTGATGAGTATCAGAAATGGCTCGATGTAATGGAGAAAAACAAGGTGAGTTGGGTAAACTGGTCGGTTTCGGATAAGGATGAAACCTGTTCCATGATTTTGCCACGTGCCAAGGCTACCGGCAACTGGACAGATGATCTCATCAAGCCATGGGGCAAGATGGTGAAGCAGGCACTGAAGAAATATAACAGATAACAGCATAGTTTATCGCAAGTACTTTCGTGAGCCAGCGAAGCTACTTGTGTTTTTTTATGGTGATATGAAAAAAAGAAAGGCAGGGGTTCTTTGAGGAATCCCTGCCTTTCTTTGTGCTTGGCCAAACTGTAGGTTTGGCCTTTATCTCATAAAAGATGTATTATCCAAACAACTGGATGGTGTATAGGTAGATTACTGCTGCCGGTATCGCCATGAGCGAAGAGTCGAAGCGGTCGAGCATGCCTCCATGTCCTGGCAGGATGTTGCCGCTATCCTTTACTCCGAGGGTACGCTTGAAGAGGCTTTCTACCAGATCGCCCCATGTGCCGAAGAATACCACAACCAGACCTAAACCTTCCCAACCGAGAATGCTGAGACGGTGGGCTTCGCCATCGTTGGCGATATAGCCGATGATGCCTGCTGCTATCAGTACGAATATGCCTCCGCCTATGCTGCCTTCCCAACTCTTGGCTGGACTGATGCGAGGAAAGAGCTTATGCTTGCCGAAAAGCGAACCGCTGCAATAGGCACCGGTATCATTGGTCCAGAGGAAAATGAAAATGCTCAAAGGCAACAGCATGTCGTAATGTATCTGACCATCGAAAGCTGATGTCTCGAAACTCAATACATTGATCATCGAGAAAGGCAAGGCGATGTACAACTGAGAGAGCATAGTGTAAGCCCAATCGTTGATGGCATCTTTGTTGCCTGTGTACAGCTCGCTGATGAAGAGATAGAGGATGGTGAGCAGATAAGGTACGAAAACCACGAAATTGCCCACAATGCCCATGCGGAAACCAGCTACGGCAAGGAAGAAGTAAACACCCGCCACGGTGCTGATGAAACGGTTTACCGTAACATTCTCCTTCTGGTTAACTAATCCGCAATACTCCCAGATGCTCAATCCTGTAATGAGGGCGAACAGGATAACCATTGCCCTGGGATTGAGAAAGCAAGATACCATGCACACTACGAAAAATACGCCTGTGATGGATCTTATCACTAGATTCTTCTGTTTGTCAGTCATATCGGTTTGTTTTATTCGTTCTTGTTTTCTTCCGAACCTTCATCCTTCTTGGAAGTCTCATCAGAATCTGCATTCTTCTTCTGGTTCTCTTCATGCTCCTTAATGGCAGCCTGAACTTCAGGAAGTTCCTTTACGGCGTCATCGTCTATCTTAGGCTGTTCGTCTTCCATGATTTCCTGCGAACGGCTCAACCAAGGGCGTTTGCCAAAGATATGTTCTACGTCTTCAGCCATAATCACCTCTTTCTTGATCAGAAGTTCTGCTAAGGCATTGTGGCCTTCCTTGTGCTCCATCAGGATGTTCTTGGCACGGGTATACTGTTCGTTGACAATCTTCAGAACTTCCTGATCTATCTCGCGAGCTGTAGACTCAGAGTACGGACGCTGGAATGAATATTCGTTCTGGTTGTAAAAGCAGATGTTTGGCAACGTCTTGCTCATACCGAGATAAGCTACCATACCATAAGCACTCTTTGTGGCACGCTCCAAGTCGTTCATGGCTCCTGACGAAATATGACCGGTGAAGAGTTCTTCTGCGGCACGTCCGCCCATTAATGAACACATCTCGTCGAGCATCTGTTCCTTAGTGGTTATCTGGCGCTCTTCTGGCAGATACCATGCAGCACCGAGAGCCTGACCACGAGGTACGATGGTAACCTTGATGAGAGGGTTGGCATACTGGCAGAACCATGAGATGGTTGCATGGCCTGCTTCGTGGAGAGCGATGCTACGCTTCTCGTCGGCAGTCATCACCTTGGTCTTCTTCTCTAAACCGCCAACAATACGGTCTACTGCGTCGAGGAAATCCTGTTTGCAAACAGCCTTCTTGTCGTGGCGTGCGGCAATGAGGGCTGCCTCGTTACAAACGTTGGCAATATCTGCACCCGAGAAACCTGGAGTCTGACGGGCCAGTAGATCAACATCTACAGTTTCGTCAATCTTGATAGGTTTGAGATGCACTAGGAAGATTGCCTTACGTTCGTTCAAACCAGGGAGATCTACGTGAATTTCGCGGTCGAAACGTCCGGCACGGAGCAAGGCGCTGTCGAGCATATCTACACGGTTGGTAGCTGCAAGGATGATGACACCACTGTTGGTGCCGAAACCATCCATCTCTGTAAGGAGGGCGTTCAAGGTGTTTTCGCGCTCATCATTACCACCCATGGCCGGGTTCTTGCTGCGGGCACGGCCTACAGCATCAATCTCATCGATAAAGATGATACAAGGTGATTTCTCTTTAGCCTGACGGAAAAGGTCGCGAACACGTGAGGCACCTACACCTACGAACATTTCAACGAAGTCAGAACCGCTCATAGAGAAGAAAGGTACGCCAGCCTCGCCGGCAACAGCCTTAGCCAAGAGGGTCTTACCAGTTCCCGGAGGGCCTACGAGAAGGGCTCCCTTTGGAATCTTACCTCCCAAATCGGTATATTTCTGTGGGTTTTTCAGGAAGTCTACAATTTCCTTCACTTCCTGCTTGGCACCTTCCTGTCCGGCAACATCTTTAAAGGTGATGCCGATTGTATTTCCCTTTTCGTACATCTTAGCTTTGCTTTTGCCCACGCTGAAGATGCCGCCGCCCATACCGCCGCTGCCCATACCGCCGCTGAATCTTCCTGACATCCAAAGGATGAAAAATACGAAGAAGAGCAGAGGTGCCAGATTGAAGAGTGTACTTAAGAAGTCGTTATCCTTCTGGTTGTCGTAGCTGAAGGAGCGAATCTTCTTTTCCTTCAACATCTGGTTGGCATAGCGTTCCACTTCGTCAACCGAACCGAACTGTACTTTTACGTATGGGTTAGGACCTACAGACTTTGCCGGCATATTGTATACATCGCGCGTATATTTCGGGTTGATGTATATTTTGAGGGTGCTTTCTGTTTTATTGGCCACAACACTGAGCACATAACCCTTGTCTACATACTGTTTGAACTGGGTGTATGTGGCTTCCTTGGCAGCGCTGCCTCCAATCGCATCGCCTCCTCCTGTAAAGAAGAGGATAATCATGGTGATGAGGCAGATGGTGAAAAGCCAGGTCATATTAAATCGTGGCATCTTTGGTCCGCCATTGCCACGAGGCTTCATATTATTGCTTTGTTCCATTTTATTTTATATGTATAACTTTTAGTCGAAAAACAATGTCTGATCCATCATGTAGGATGGGAGAGACTGACTAGTCGAGATTAGGTATATGGGTAAGCTTTGCATCCTCCCATAAATGTTCGAGGTCGTAATAAGCACGTACTTCCGGAAGAAAAATGTGTACTAATACGTCAACAAAGTCCATTGCCACCCACTGGTCGTTGCCGAGACCAGCTACATTTACAGGTTTTTCTTTCAGATTCTTGCGCACGATGTCTCCCACAGAACCTGCGATAGCTTCAACCTGAGTAGGGCTTCCTCCCTGGCAGATGATGAAGTACTTGGCAATGCTTCCATCGATTTCTGTCAGGTCGGCGATAACAATGTCTTGACCTTTCTTTTCTTGTATACCTTCTTTAATAGTCTCTACGAGTTGTTTAACTGTGTTCATTTATCTTTTCTTTCTTACTTAATTTATATTCTCTATTTTTCTGCAAAGATACATTATTATAATGGAAAATCGACTTAAAAGGCAAAAAAAATGTGGAAAATTAAAGAAATTGCGTTTTTTTTAGAAAAAAGTGCCGAAAAATTTTGTAGGTTCAAAAAAAACTAGTACCTTTGCACTCGCAATTGAGAAATGAACATCTCGTTTGCTGATATTGGGATATGGTGTAATGGTAACACTACAGATTCTGGTCCTGTCATTCCTGGTTC